>Ga0315285_10002178_pt1 | contig 20467 bp, 24 predicted proteins | sample YL17G09_36_MG_FD_203698 | JGI IMG/M metagenome (GOLD analysis project Ga0315285, IMG submission 203698) | Sediment microbial communities from Yellowstone Lake, YNP, Wyoming, USA - YL17G09_36 | ecosystem: Environmental > Aquatic > Freshwater > Lake > Sediment | place: USA: Wyoming | collected...
TGACCAGTAGCGCTGGGACAACTGCGACCGATGGGTATCGAAAGTGCAGTAGAACCTGCCAGTTCGTCCTTCACCAGCGGCGTGACTTTCGATTTGTTGAAATCGACCTGCGGAAAACGGGACTAGATGGCGCGCGTGGCGGCATCCTCCAGCCGCCGAGGTGAGTAGCGCTGTGCCAGAGTGAGGAAATGCTGGGCCTGGTCGATCGCGTCCTTCAAGTGGGCGGCCTAGATGGCTTCCACGATGCAGACCGAGGAGTACCCGCCGTGGGAAAGGGCGCGATGCAGGAGTTGGTTTTTGATCGCTTGCTCACTGCTTTGCATGGTAAGAGAAAGTTGCTTGGTGTTCATCTGCGTGTCCTCCGTGGTGGAATTGTTCAAGGTTGAATGACGGTCTGCACATGTTCGGGGTTCCACCAGAGAAGGCTCGCAAGGAAGCTCACGATCGACAGGCGATCCTCGCCTCTCTTTCCCAGAAGCTCAAAGGCGGCGGGGTGAGCCTGGTGGAAAACAAGGGATACCGCCGCTACGTCAGCGCCGAGTGACCCGGATTCGCCATCGACGAGAGGAAGGTGAAAAAGGATGCGCAGTTTGACGCCAAGTGGGTGCTGCAGGCTGCCGGGGTGGCCGTGCCTCGCTCGATCCGCAACGCGTGAACCGGGCAGCAGGGAGAATGTAGTGTCAAAGCGGGATCGGTGTCTTCTAATTCTTTACGGAACAAAGAAATAACTTTTCAAACTGTCGAAGATGGACTATCCAAATAGGAATCCCGAAACACACGTTTCCCTACGGCAACTATTGTGCCGCCTCTTGCTTCTGTATGGAAGAGGCGCAGATGGGGATTTTCCGTGACCTGCAATTTTCACTTGACAGAGAATAATTCATTCTTTATAATCTCAAATAATACTTTTTGAATTCATTTATATATTTAATTGAACTTATTAAATATGGAAGAGGATTATTGCATTGGAAAAAGTTATACATAACTCGACAAATTCCATATACAAACTCATTCTGAATAGGCTTATCTCGAACGAAATCCCGCAGGGAAGCAAGATCAACCAGCGAAAGCTCTCCGAGGAACTCAAGGTCAGCAGGACTCCTCTCGTGAAAGCACTTCACAAGCTGGAGACGCAGGGCTTGGTCGAGAGCGTCCATGACAAGGGTTTCTATGTCCACAAGTTAACCATCAAGGATTTGCTGGATTTGTTCATTCTTCGTGAATCTCTGGACGCCATCGTCATCTCGGAGCTGAGCGACACGATCAAACCGGAACAAATTGCGGATCTGGAGGCGATGTTCGAGGGGTTCGATGAGCGGGAGCTACCTATCGCGAGCGAAGCATACTGGAAAGCGGATAGCAAATTCCATAAACTTCTCTTCAGCTTTTGCCAAAACGATCTTGTTGTAAAAATCAACGACAACTTCCAGATCCTCAACCGATCCCTGATCGCCGGGCTATTGCGAAGCCCCGTCGAAACGCTTACCGAGCATCGAGACATCATCAAGGCGCTGAAATCGAAGAACCGGGAAGCAGCAAGAGTCGCGGCGATCTCGCATGTGGAAAGAACCAGGGTATTCCTCGAAGAGGTGGTGCAACGCCTACGGCACCTCGGCATCGATCCTCGCAAGATCACAATGGAGGAGCTTCCGAAAAGGTGATGTCGCCTTTATTTTCGTTAGGAGTCATGCGAGTGAAATCAGGGAAAGGGTTCGTTCCAGCTGGAGAGAGCAGGAAAGGAGGTGAAGAGCGGTTCGATAATGAGAGCGGTTCGCGGCGTTCGCCTCAGCAAGTATCGAAAAGAAGTCTTTTTTCCTGAGGGAGCGCTCACGAGCAGTTTTCGAGTGCGCGTCGCCCAACTGCGGCGGTCGGTTTCGGTGTAGCGTACAGTGGTCAGTCGGTTGATCATGCGGACACTGAAGGAGGGTACAAAGGGATGGAATAATCTGCTCTATCGACACGGGCTTTTCCCTGAAGGCCGGTACGGGTTTCGATAGCCTTCTGTTAAGGCGGGGAGTCAGTGGAAATCAGGAATCTGCCGAGCAGGATGCGCGGTGTTGAGGAAACATGACCGGCGGATGAATAGTATTTTCTATTTTGTATTTTTATGGAGGGAATATGAAAACCGTAGTTACAATCTTCTTAAGCCTGTGCATTTTTACGGCACTTGTTGCAGGAACATTCGCAGCGGGCCAAGGTGAAAAAGCAGAAAAAGTGACCATTGAACACTTCGACCAGAAAGGCGGTAATCTCGAAGCATTGAACGCGCTTGTCACAAAGTTCATGGAAAAGAATCCTAACATCATCATTAAGCTCTCGACTCCGCCTGACGCAGAGACGGTTGCCGGCAGCAGAATCGCAAGTGGAGACTATCCTGACATCCTAAGCCACTGGGGAGGAGAGGATTACGCAAAAGCGGGATTGCTATTGGATCTCACCAATGAGGCTTTTGTGCAAAACAGTCTACCCGGATTCGTAGAATCGACGAGAATAAACGGAAAACTGTATTGCGTTACTCTTGCCGCAAACCTCTTCGGGTTTATCTATAACACAACGATGTTCAAAGACCATGGGTTTGCTATTCCTAATACGTGGAATGAGCTAATCAATCTGTTGAAGACCATAAAACAGAGCGGCATAACTCCTGTTGCGTTGGCTGATGGAGCCGCGTGGACCCTGGGCCATCAGAGCAATTGTTTTTACGCCAATCTCATTCCGGATTTCAAAAATACAATGGTGAAAATTCACAAGGGTGAGCTCAATGTCCAGGATGTGCCGGCATTTAAGGACGTGGGAACCCGATTGCTTGAGCTCCGCAATTATGGACAACCGGATTACCTGGGAGCCGATCATGTCCAATCCGTCGTTGATTTTACTGCGGGCAAAGCGGCCATGATCCTGAATGGGAATTGGATGATGGAAGAAATAAAGGGAGCTGCTACGAAAGAGTTTAGCTATTCCATGTTCCCTGTGCCTTTTAGCGGTCCCGACAAAACTCTGATGCCCTCAACGATCGATTGGGCGTTATCCATATTTAAAACGACAAAGCATCCCAAGGAGGCGTTGGCGTACCTCCGATATGTTGCTTCGAAAGAAGGGAATGTCCTTTACTGCAAACTTTCCAACTCGCCGAGTGCTCTCAAGAATGTAACGATTGATATCGCTGAGTTCGGTTTGGCAGGCAAGTATCTCGGAAAAGGACAGTTGGCGGATCAAGTGACCTCCATTCCGGAGTTGAAACCCTACTGGGGTGGGTCGATGTGGACGGATAATTTCATAGCGGCCCAAAATCTTATTGCCACCCGTAATGTGGACGCCTGGATGAAGGATATAAACAAGCTATTTCAGGAGGGCTGGAAAAAATAACAGGAATGCTTTTCTCTGCAAATGCCTGATCCCTATGAATACTTGCATCGCGATTGAAAGGTTTATGTATTCTCGTAGGGATCAGGTTTTCCTTATTCCAACGTTCGAGGTCGTGATGGCATTTTCCGTGGCATTTACAATTGAAAGGATCTTCTCATGGTGAAGAGCTGGATATTGCAAAAAAAGAAACGAAAGGACATACGCCCATATCTTCTATTAACTTTACCAGCTTTTTCACTATTCTTATTCTTTTTCATCATTCCGATGTTAAGCGGTCTCTATTTTTCTCTCACCAATTGGAATGGCATCTCGCAGACCTGGAGTTTCAATGGCCTCGCCAATTTTCGACGCATGTTTAACGACCCAGCTTTATACGATTCACTGCAATTCTCTTTTGTCTATGCTGTTTTGGTTGTGAGTACCATCCTGCCATTATCTATCATTCTCGCTATTCTATTGAATAAAATAATCCGCCTGAAAGCATTATTCCGAGCAATATATTTCTTCCCCGCAATGCTTAGTATGATCGTTTCGGCGTTGATCTGGAAGAATATATTTTATCATTTTATTCCCGATATGGGGAGGATAGTGGGGATAGAGTTCCTTCAAAAGAGCTTGTTCTCCAGCAAAGATACGGCAATCCTAGGAATATTAATAATCGAAATATGGCAGGGAACAGCAATTCCGATGGTCATCATTCTTGCTGGACTCCAGAGCATACCTCAAGAATTATATGAGGTGGCCACATTGGATGGGGCCAATCCGGGCCAGCAGTTTCGCTATATCACATTGCCTTTCCTCGTCCCCGTTTTGCAGATGGTGCTGATGCTCCTTATAAAAAGTGGGATTCTCGTTTATGAATACGTATTCGCCACAACGGAAGGAGGGCCCGGCCGCGCGACATTGAGTATCACACTTCTTATTCTGCATAAGGCACTGGGATATCGTGGCGCCAAAGTGGATTTTAGCTACGGCATTACATTTTCCGTCCTGGTATTTGCCATAATTGCGGTTCTCTCCGTTATTCAATTGAGGCTCACCTCCAAGAGGGAGGTAGGTCAACTATGAAAAAGGAATGCGGTTGGAACAATCTGCATGCCGTGATAAGCATGGTTCTCATATATGCATTTTTAATCGTTGGTGCCGTTCTAATCCTTTTTCCCATGTATATGACGATCGGAAATGCATTTAAAACAAAAAGAGAAATACTGCACTCCATCTTTTCGCCTCCGACCTCATTCTATTTGGAGAATCTAAGGGTAGCGATATTTGAACAACAAGCGATGAGATATTTGTTCAATTCATTTTATACCACCGCCAGTTCTACAATTCTGGTGATCACCGTTATCCCCATGTTAGCCTATGGAATCATTCGAAACATTGAGAGGCTGATTTTCAAGATAATGTTTTTTACCATAGTGAGTGGGATCTTTATACCCTTTCAAATCATCATGCTTCCAATGATCAAGCAATTGAATTACTTGAAGCTATTGTCACCCCTTGGCCTGATCATCATGGCAACCATCTTTGGTTACCCCGTGAATGTGTTTCTCTATACGGGTTATTTAAAAACCGTACCCATTGAAATAGAAGAAGCCGCAATCATCGATGGGTGCGGTGTCGCCAAGCTGTTTTGGTCGATCGTGTATGCTCTTATCAAGCCGATGACCGCTACAATCATTATATTGCATGGATTAGGCACATGGAATGACTTTCTATTGCCCAATCTATTACTGAATCGAGATGCGAGAATGTGGACTCTCCCAATATTTCAATATTCATTCCAGAGCAAGTTCACGACGCAATATAATATGGTATATGCGCTTTTTCTATTTACCATTATTCCCATTACAGTATTATACATATTCACCCAGAAGTACATTATTGGTGGAATTGTCAAAGGCGCCTTGAAGGGATGAGAGACGGAATGCCAATGAATGCCAACTCGATCGACATACGCAGAACCCCGTTCAGCAGGTATGGTGCATGGTTATCCGTGACCTACGACTCTAGTGAAGGGTGCTTGACCATTCACAACGTGAGGCGGAAATGGGGAGAGGACAAGGCCTATAGGGTGCGATTCCTGAAAGAAGGCTCGAGTGTCAGTTTCGAGGCTTCCGCGAGCCCCGCACTCATCATGATCTCGAGCCGCGGCGGGTGTGTCCGCGCTTACATAAAGACCGACACCTCGCTGGTATTTGATTCTGATGGGCTGGATCTCATGATCGAGCAGATCGACAAGTCAGGATATGGGATCGAATACGGAGAGCGGCAGATCCGACTTATCGGAGTCGCACAGCGGATCAACACAACGATTCGCATCCTGCGAGGCTCAGCCCTCCTTGAGGGTCCCCTAACTCCAGCTCCCGGGGGAAGCGACCGCAACCGGAAGACGACATTGAAGGTGGCCTGTCATGATGGTCGTGCTCTCGTCCACATGGATATTTCCAATCGCGATCATCGGAACCTCGACGATTCGATCGATCCACAACGAGACATTGGTTTAGTGGATGCCGAATGGGGGGCGTTCTTCAGCAACGCTCCTCCCGCACCAACCGGCCGAAGCCCATACACGCAGCTCGCGTGGTATGTCCTATGGTCTTGCTTCGTGCGCGCGGAGTATCCATTGCGGTATGATGCGATCCTCATGTCGAAATCTTTCATGTGCTCCCTTTGGTCCTGGGATCACTGCTTCAACGCACTGGCCCTCTCCTTGATCGATGCCCGTAGGGCCATCGAGCAGTTCCTCCTACCATTCGAGCTGCAAGCCGAGTCAGGTGTCCTGCCCGATGCGTTCGCTCCGAACGCCGAGATCGTCTGGGGGGTGACGAAACCGCCGGTACACGGCTGGTGTTTCGGCAAGCTCATGGAACGCATTGAACTGGAGAAAGACCTTCTTCGTTCAGTGTACCGCCATTTGGAGAAGTGGACGGCATGGTGGCTCGAATACAGGGATTCGGATCGCGATGGAGTCCCCGAATACCCTCAGGGTTGCGACAGCGGGTGTGATAATTCGACGCTGTTCGACGGCGCGTTCTTCGTTGAGTCTCCGGATCTGCCCTCATACCTGTTCCTGCAGATGAAAACGCTCGCACGGATCGCGAAGGAGCTGGGTATCGACGAGCGGTCAGAATACTGGGATCGCAGAGCGACGGCTCTCCTGCGGACACTGCTCGATCACAGCTGGAGGGATGGGAGGTTCATCGCTCCAGTCACCCTAACTCACGAGTTCGACCCCCATCCAACCTCCCTCTTACCGTTACTACCCATCGTATTGGGTTCGCATCTGGACCTGGATCGGTTCGACACCCTCGTGGGAATCCTCGAGTCGGATTTCCTGACGGAGTACGGGCCGGCGACGGAAGCCACGAGGAGCAGGTTCTACGAAGATGACGGATACTGGAGGGGACCAATTTGGGCGCCTCACACCTATCTCCTCGTGGATGGGTTGAAGAGAGGTGGGCGGCATGACATCGCGAAGGAGATCGCCCGGCGTTTCTGCGCGATGATCGAGACCCGGGCTCTGGGCTTCTACGAGAACTTCGACGCGAAGACCGGCAGCGGCTACCGGGCGCTCGGTTATTCATGGACTGCGAGCGTCTACCTCCTCCTCGCGCACGAGTACCTCTCGTGAAAAGGAAGTAGCAATGGGATTTCGAAAATTCCAACTCATCGACATACCGTGGCCTGATTTCGGCAGGCCCGAAAAGCCTCCCGATCCTCGTGCAGATGAATATGAGAAAAGGATCGACGATCTACGCGGGCGGATGCGACATGCGGGGCTTTCGCATCTTATCGTGTACGGGGACCGGGAGCACTTTGCCAATCTCTGCTTCCTGACCGGATTCGATCCCCGGTATGAGGAATCCATCCTGATCATTTCGGAGTCCGGGCCCCCTCTGATCCTTGTAGGGAACGAGTGCGAAAGCTACCTGTCGATCAGTCCCTTACGCAGAACGGGAGCGCTAAGGTCCGAACGGTTCCCGTCTTTCTCCCTGCTCAACCAGCCGAGGAATGCCTCACGCACGTTGGCGGAGATCTTGCGAGCGGAGGGTATCGCAGAGGGAGCTTCCCCCGGATGCATCGGATGGAAATACTTTTCGGAAAAAGAGGTGTCGGACTGCACCCATGCGATCGACCTCCCCGCCTACATCGTTGATTCGTTACGGCAGCTTGCAGGGAAGGAGAATGTCCGCAACGCGACGGCTCTCCTCATGGATCCGGACCGAGGCTTGAGGACATCCTGCTCGGTCAGCGAGATCGCTTTCTTCGAGTACAGCAACATGCTGGCTTCGGAGGGGATGCGAGGACTATTTACGGCTCTCCGGGAAGGAGTCACGGATTTCGAACTCGTTCGCGCGATGCAATACAACGGGACGCCGCTCAACTGCCATGTCACCATTATCACAGGAGAAACCCTCGATTTCCCGCTCGCCAGTCCGGTCGGCGCTCGCATCCGCAAGGGGGATCCTTTTTCCGCCAACCTTGGGTACTGGGGCAGCAACATCTGCAGGGCCGGGTGGATTGCGGAGCGGGCAGAGGATCTGCCCTTCGCCGCCCGGTCGTACGTAGAAGAGTTCGCGGGACCGTATTTCACCGCCATGGCGGAATGGATTGAACACATTCGGATCGGAACCAGGGGAGGGGAGATCCACGCGCTGATCCAGTCGAGGCTTCCGTACGAGAGATTCGGCGTCTCTCTCAATCCTGGCCACCTTTCCCATCTGGATGAATGGGTGAGCTCTCCAATGTACGAGGGTTCCGCAGTGGAGCTGCGCTCCGGCATGTACCTGCAGTCGGATGTCATCCCTTTTTCCAAGATCTATTTCTCTGCGCGGATCGAAGATGGGTATGTGCTCGCCGACGCAGAGCTTCGTAGACAGCTCAGGGAGAGCTTTCCGGCGTGCTACGATCGGTGTCAGAAGAGGTGCAAATTCCTGAGGAATGTTCTTGGAATCGAGGTGCCGGAAGAGCTTCTCCCTCTCTCCAACATCCCCGCGCTCATGCCGCCGTTTGTTCTGAAGCCGAGCAGGGTTTGTGCTCTCAAATGAGGAATGCTATGGGAGGTTGCAGATGAGGATTGTGATATCGGCCGATATTGAAGGGGCTTCGGGCGTCGTGAGCGGCCGGGAAACTGGTTATCCGCGGAAGGTGGGTGGCGATCCGCAATCGGCCGCGGAATACCGAGCGGCCTGCCGTTGGCTGACAGAGGACATCAACGCGGCCATTGAAGGGGCGCGGGCAGCGGGAGCGAGTGAGTTCGTCGTGCACGATTCACACGGGATGGACTACGCGAACGTGCTCCTGGACGAGCTCGATCCCTCGGTTGACGTTGTGAAAGGGATGCCCCTTGTCTTTTTCGATCCCGGAGACCTCGAAAAGGGCCACTACGATGCGGCGTTCCTGATCGGCATGCATGCGCGCGCCGGCCAGCCGGGGGTCCAGAGCCATGTTCTCGATTGGCCGAGATTCCGGGAAGTCCGGATCAATGGCCTTCCCGTCTCCGAAAGCACCCTCTCCATAGCGCTCGCCAGCTATTACCATCTCCCGACGATTCTCGTCACGGGGGACGACCTCATCTGCGGTGAAGTGAGCCGATGGACGAACGGCGTGATCGAGACGGCTGTCGTGAAATATTCTTTTTCCCGCTATGCCGCTCGATGTGTGGGCATGAAGAACGCGCGCGATCTGATCCGATCCGCCGCCTCCCGTGCGGTGAAAAATGCGCGAAAGATCCCTCCCGCGGCTTTTTCGACTCCCATCACCCTCGAAGTGGATATCCTCGATCCACAGCTCGCCCTGTACGTCTCTTGGATGCCGAACATCGAATACGACGGAGCCTGCACTGTCAGATACAGGAGCGACGATTTCCTGCGCATCTACAAGACCTTGTTCGCGATGTTCTGGCTCTGCCACCTGGACTAGGCGCCGATACGGATTCGCTTCGAATAGGAAGGAGTGGGCATGATTACGAAGACGAAGATGCTGGATGCTCAGGAAAGGGCGGCGGTGATGTTCCGCATGGCGGGCGTGTTCATTACCGAGGAAGAGAAGCGGAGGATCGAGGTCGTCGATTTCGGGTTGAGCGCGCTCGAGCGGGAGGGAGCCCTGATCCTCACTCTCGTGTCCACGCAACGGATCGCGGTAAAACTTCTCGCCCTCTTTCCCCTTCAAACCGAGCCTGAGCACTGGCACCCTGCCGTTGGGACCGATCCGGGCAAGGAGGAGACGATCCGCGTCGTGTGGGGATCCGTGTACTTCTATGTCGCAGGAGCGAGTACGCTGACGGAAGGGTTCATCCCTCAGGGGAGAGAAGATCTCTACACCCTTCGAAATGAATTGAAACTCAAGCCCGGCGACCAGCTCACGTTCCAGCCCGGGGAGAAGCACTGGTTCCAGGCAGGGGAGGAGGGCGTCGTGCTGTATAGCTTTTCCTCGACCGCGCGCGACGTATTGGACGCGTTCACGGATCCCGGGATCGTCCGGATCAGCAAAGTCGTGGAAAGCTAAGCCATGCCGCTGAAAGCCGGGAGGATGGACAAAGCACAGGATGGTATGGTAAAGATGGCGATCATCACCTCGTTCCTTGGCCAAACCAGAGACAGGTTTCACGAGTACAACTCGCCGCTGACGCTCGAGGAGAAGTTCCATCTCGCCGGCCAGATCAAGGGGGTTTCTGGGGTGGAGGTTGTATATCCCTACGAAGTCGACACGCCCCAGGCTACCAAGGCGCTTGCGGAACTGTACGGGCTGGAGTTTGCGGCGATCAATGTCAACGTGAAATCGGACCTCGACTTCAGAAACGGCGGGCCTGCCGCGAACTCGAAGGAAGTCCGCGACAAGGCTGTGCGTTTCATCAAAGAAGCCAAGGATTTCGCAGCTGCTGCAGGATCGAACAAGGTCACGTGTTGCCCTCTCGCCGACGGTTATGAGTTCAGCTTCCAGAGCGATTACGGGATTGCCTGGAAAAGGCTTGCGGAAACCTTCGGTGAAGCGGGCGACTACCGGAGAGAAATCGGACTGTTCATTGAATACAAGCCAAGCGAAACCCGCGGGACCTGTTTCCTCAGCAACGCGGCGAAAGTCCTCCTTCTGCTGAAGGACATCGGGATCCGGCAGGTGGGGATCACCCTGGACTTCGGCCACTCGATCTATGGAGGAAACAACCCGGCCGAGGAACTCGCGCTGGTAGCCGAGAGCGGCTTTCCATACTACGTGCACATCAACGACAACGATGGTAAGTGGGACTGGGACTACTTCTGCGGCTCAAAGCACTTCCTGGAATACGCCGAATTCCTCTGGTACTTGAGGAAGTATCGGTACGCCGGCTATATAACCTCCGACACATCGCCGACCCGATGGGACATCCGCAAGACATTCGAAACGAACAACCGGATCACCCGGCGGATATGGGCCCTCCTCGACGAGCTCGGGGCCGAGGGAGGGTCGCAACTGGTGGGGGGCGATGATTACCTTGCGACATGGCTGACGATCGAGGAGAAATTGTTCAAACTGAAGGATCCACCATGATCTGGAGATTCACTTCGACCTTCTTGACTTTCAGTTCATACGAACAATGGCGGCGGGTCCAAAAAGAGGCTTAGCGGCCGCGGACCCGTAAAGTGCACACGCGACTGGCGAGGCGCGCCACTGGACTGAACGTGTGCCTGACCTATCTTCGACAGATCGAAAAGTGATGTGTTTGTCCCGTAAGGAATTCGAGGACACCGGTCCCACTTTTACATATCTGAAAGCGCTGCGCCCAGTCAAGGCTTTTTCCCGGGTGCGCATTGGCGAAGTTGGTAGTTTTAGGGCTAGAAAAGGCCCTCCCAGTCCGTGGTAAACTACCACTGACGAAATCTTTCAAGACATAGCATACCCCTCCAAGCAAGGAGGCGCAGCGCTTTCATAGCATCACGACATTCTCCCCTTGCCCTGATTCACGCATTTCGAACCGTTGAAGGGGCCGCCCCCCGGCAGCCTGCAGCACGTGATGGCACACACCGCGCAGTTCCGTGCGCAGAATACCATCGGCTGCCCTGGGAATCGACTTCCACCTCCTGACACAGCGGGTCTCGGGGGGTGAGTTGGCCTGCGTGGCTTTCGGTTCCATCCCGTAATGGCGCAGCAACCCTCGATACCCCTGGGTGAACTCCTCGGGATCTTTGGTTGCGCGTACCGCGGTCGTTAATCTGTCCGTCTGATGCGCCTTGGTGACCCCGCCCAGATCCCACATCACATTCTGCAACCCCCTGCTCCGACTTTCGAAGCACTCGGAGAAACATACGCTGCCCGTCTCCCAGTTGGAGTAGGGCAGCAGGAAGTGATACACAAGGTGATCGAAGGGCTGACCGCGAGGCAGATGCCCAGTTCGTTCATCCAGGTGAAATCCAATTCGCTCAGTTCCCCGGGACTGTAGACTTGAGCGAAGAATACCTCCTTGGGCTTCCCTTCCAGAGCCCGCCAGACTTTTACCATCCGCCAGAAGGTCCTCATTTGCCGTCGGAGAATCGGCCTGGATCCTGCAGCTGCAGATACGCGAAGAGGCTCTTGCCTTCCAGCCCCGGATTCACCTGCACATGCCACCGCACATTCTCCCAGATGGCGGAAAAGGGACCTTCTCGGGTCCGCCCCGCGTGTGAGGGCCTCTCATTTCAATGGGCAGATTCTCCGAGTTCATGTACTTGCGTGCCGTTGTCTCACCGATGGCCGCTTTCACGGCACCTCTTTCCAACGCGTATCCTGTACGCACCAGCTTCCAAAGCTTTTTAACCGGTCGGTCGGTGACCATCCACGGTGTCTCCTCTGGGGCCATCGTGGAGGATTTCTCCCTCCCCGAAAAGCGGGAAATTGAATTGTCGTTAATCAGAAGCTCGTGCTCCCAGCGCCGACGACCACGATCTTCGTCTTCCACCTCCCCAATTATCCTTTCTGCGAGAGGCCATACACGCACGCTTTATCGTCGCGCATTGTCTCGAAGCTCCTGTGGGGTTTATTGCCCTGCAGACGGAGCGGTGGACTGAAAAAACGGAAACCCCGCCGATTCTACGCTGTAAAATGCCTGAAAGTCGGCAGGTACTCCCTATTCCTATCGAACATCTCGTTCACCATTTTCCGGATCTCGGCAAGTGAAAGGACTGCGGCGGTGAGGGGATCGTAGGCGATGGCGCGGAACACCAAGAGAGGATCGCCGGCGATGCATCCCTCGACCGCCATCTCCTCGACTGCCACGCTCACATTATTGAGGGCCGCGCACTGAAGCGGGAGCGCGCCCACGGGGATCGGGTTGAACCCCATCCTGTCAGCATATACGGGAACCTCAACGCACGAGTTCTCCGGCAGGTTGGTGATGATCATGGTGTTGGGTACATTGCCGTTGAACTTGAACGGCTCGCCGCCGATGCGTGCGTTAATGATTGATGCTGCGTACTCATGCCCTCTCTTGAGGTCGACCGGTTTCGGATCCTCCACCCAGTCGATGATCGATTTCCTCCAGGTTTCTTCGCGTTTTTCGTATTCGTTCACAAGAAAGCCGTAGACGCCCGTGTTCCATCCGGTCGCGTTGGTGCAGTACTTCTCGATGAGATCGGGGCGTTTGCGGAACCACCAGTTGTACTCCGAGTTGTGACCACTCGACTCCGAGACGTAGTATCCGAGGTGGCGGAACATCTCGTTCCTCACGATATCCTCGTTGTAGATCTCTTCCTTTTCCACAGCCTTGCGGATAAGCGGATATGCGTCTTTGCCGTTCCAAAGGAATTTCACGTACCATGCCTGGTGGTTGATGCCCGCGCAGACGTAAGTGATCTCGTCGTACGGAGCTCCGATCCATTTGGCGAGCATCATGGCCGTGCCTTGGACACTGTGGCAAAGCCCTGTCACCTTTATCTTCGTCTCTCTCTGCATGGCCCGGCAGAGCATGGCCATTGGGTTTGTGTAGTTGATGAGGATAGCGTCGGGGCACAAACCCTCCATGTCGCGGCAGATATCGAGCATAACGGGAATGGTTCTCAAAGCCCTGAAGACACCGGATGGCCCGCGGGTGTCGCCGATGTTCGTATCAACACCGTAGACTTTCGGGATCTCGATATCGGTGCGAAACACGCTCACGCCGCCCGCGAGGATCGTGCAAATGACGACGTCGGCACCCTCGAGGGCTTTCTTCCTGTTGGTTGTCGACTTGACGTGCGCGGAGTACTTCCCTTCATGCACGATCCTCTGCACAGCTCGGTCGATGAAGGAAAGCCGCTCCTCGTCGATGTCCATAAGCGAGAGGGTAGCGTCCCTCAATAGTGGAAAGGAAAGGATGTCCCTCACAAGGTCTCTGGTGAAGCCGAAACTCCCTGCTCCGATGAAAGCAATCTTTACCACAACTGGCTCCTTTCTACGACTGGCGAATGATCATATGTACCTTCGCGGACATCCGTGATGGGGTATCAGGAAACCCCCGCAGCCCGAGTTGACGCACGTGAATGTCGATACAGTGTGCGGCTCAATACTCCTTCCCATGCCAATGCATGTACCATTCATGCTGTCGACCCAACCTTTGCCGAGGCGGTGCGAGCCCCCGGCCGGTCGGGAGGGTTGGCGACATACATACAATTGTTCGATATCTTTCTCCCAGTCATATATCTTGTGCTTCCGCCCATCGAATCACCATTCCCCCAGCCCTTGTAGTCTCATATTCGATTACCCGCTCAGGCACAACCGTAGTTTCATCCCGTTGTGTGTGAATCCTGGCCACCCTCTCTCTATTCCTTGAATATCTTGAATATATCGTAGAGCCGAGTATTGAAGTAGATCGTCTCTTTCCAGGCTTGAAAGGACTTCAGGACGCCGATCTGCTTCAATTCCTTGAGGTACGTGCTCGCTGTCCGCCGCTTAGCAATTCCCGCTTTCGTGAGATGGTCGCTCTTTCTTTAGGGCTGAACAAAGAGAAGCTCAACCAGCTCCTTTGAATAGGTGCCCTTCGGAAGGCGGGCGCGGCATTCTTCAATCGTTCGTGTTTCTTGACAGCTTCCGTTCACGTATTCGTCTGATAGACTTTCACCCCATCCGCGCAGAAAGGAGAAATCAACGTATATTCTAACCTCAGTACGTACAAGTGGCAAGAGTTTCGCACGCTCCTCATCGAAATGTTCGCATACATTCCATGCCTTCTCTGCGGAGAGATCCATGTACTGAGGATCCACGCGTTGCTCTGGCGAAAGATCCGCTCACCCGAGGAAGTGTCAAATACGGATATCATCATCATCGCGATCATCTGTCGGAGGGCGAAGAAGCTGGGCAAGCAATACACCAAGCGTATTCTGCCGCCCTCTGTCATTCCCTACTGTGTGATCTGCCGGGAGGCCGTTCTGGAATATCTGTGCCGCTTTCCCGATGGCGCACTCCACCCCAAGATCGCCTCTGAGATGTTTGGGACGGTGGACATCCGTACGATGCGTCGGCATCTGCGTGTGGCACTGACGGAAATCAAGATGGCGGCGCTTCTGATCATGCGGTTTCTCGCCGAGATTCCCAGCCTGGCCAAGGTGCCCGAACGAAGGGGCAACGAACCGGAATGGCAGTATTTGCGCAAAACGGCCGAGGAGATGGCACGGGCATCGGTGAAGGTTCGCCCAGCTACCGCGGTGATGCTTCCTCCCCTGGTGTGCGTGCATGCTGTCAGTGTTTACCGCCGCGCGAAAAACTCACCCCCCTCTGATTCCGCCATTGAGTTCGGTACTCCGGGCCGTCGTGTTTCATGATACCAGTTGACCATGCGATGCGCACAAGGAGGCAAGAGCATGGAAACACGGATTATCGACGCCTCGACCGTTGAGCGGCTATTGGCCAGGGAGGAGGACTGTGAAGAACTTGTTCAAGAGCTTCTCGACGGAGAAACAGTGATCGAAGAGGAGTATGCGCGGATTCTTTGCGACTGCACCAAATACGGGATGAGCGAGAGATGTACGCCGTGATGCTGGACGAGTCCTACGAACGCAGGGGCTGGGACAGCGACGGTGTGGTGACTGAGGAAACGAAGCGCCGGCTCGGGCTCGACAGGCCGACGTCGGAGTGAAGTCGCCCCGAGGCGGAAGAGGCAGGAATCGAACCTGCCGCTGCAGTATTTGCAGCCAGCGGTTTTGAAGACCGTGGAGACCACCAGATCTCATCAGCTTCCGGGGGGATCATAGGAGCGGCGGCACGCGGTGTCAACCTCCCGTGGCTGTTCGTGGTTGTCCACGGCCTTGACGCCTAGCCCGAGGCGTATTACAATGTAATGCGAGAGGATGAGAATGAAGCGAACCCTGACCGTGAGGATCTCGGACGATCTGCGTGACGAATTGCAGAGGATCAGCGGCGCGGAGTCAAAGCCCGTCAGTGATCTCGTTCGAGAGTCGATCCGGCGGTACATAGCCCTGTACACTTTCCGCAGGCTCCGCAAGACCGTGCTGCCCTTCGCCGAGGCCCAGGGTATTCTCACGGATGAGGATGTCTTTCGAACCATCTCATGACGCTCGTCCTGGACACGAATGTCCTGATCGCCGCATTCGCGACGCAGGGCATCTGCCACGCCCTCTTCGAGCTCTGCATCGATCAACACCGGATCGTGCTCAACGATTTCATCATGGAGGAAGTTGCCGACAAACTCGGGAAGAAGCTCAAGCTGCCGCAGTCCGTGATCCGATCCATCACCCGTTACCTGGGAGAAAACACCGAGATGGTTTGTCATGGCAGGCTCGGAAAGCGGGTGCGCAGGGATCCGAAGGATGACTGGGTTCTCGCTCTCGCGCAGAGCAGTGGCGCGGATTATATCATCACGGAGGATGAAGACCTGCTCATGCTCGAGCGATTCGGTCCGACGGCGATCGTTTCTCCCCGGCGGTTCTGGGAAATTCTGCGCGCAAAGAAACCGGAAAAGGGCTAATCCAGCACAGTCGTGAGGACGACCACGAGCGAGCGCTCAGTCGACGGAGATCGTGCCGGCCGGGAGCGAGTCGTCGGCTTCCCCCACGACAGCCGCCTCCACGCCGGCAGCCCGCAGGCGCGAGAGGCACGCCTCGGTTTCCCCCCGAGGCACCGCGGCGAGGAGGCCTCCGGAGGTTTCGGGGCTGAACAGCAGCGCGCGCGTGCGTTCGGGCACCGCGGGGGCGAAGCGCACCGACCCCTCGAAGGCCGCACGGTTGCGCGTCGTGCCCCCGGGAAACGCGCCGGCATCGGCGGCCTGTGCCGCCCCGACGACGAGTGGAACCGAAGGGGAGAGCAGGCGCAGCCCGACCCCGCTCTTCGTCGCCAGCTCCAGAGCGTGGCCCAGCAGCGAGAACCCGGTGACATCGGTGCACCCGGCAACGCCATGCTGGGCGAGAATGCGGGCAGCGTCCCTGTTGAGGCTCTTCATCGAGGCGAGGGCAGCGGCGACGGCCTGCGGGGAGGCGGCGCCCTTCTTGAGGGCCGTGGTGATGACCCCAACCCCGATGGGCTTGGTGAGCAGCAGGGAATCTCCCGGCCTCACGCCGGTCTTGAGGAAGAGCTTCTTCGGGTCGGCGAATCCCACGACGGCAAGCCCGTAGAGGGGCTCCTGTGAAATGATCGTATGGCCGCCGACCACCACGCAGCCGGCCTCGCGCGCCTTTTCCGCGCCGCCGCGGAAGATCCGTTCGATCATGTCGGCGGGGAGGGATGAGGGAAAGCCGGCGATGTTGAGGGCGAGCACGGGCTCGCCGCCCATGGCGTACACGTCGCTCAGCGAGTTCGCAGCCGCCACCGCGCCGAACTCGAACGGGTCGTCCACCACCGGCGTGAAGAAGTCGGCGGTGAAGAGGAGCGCCCGTGAGTCATCAAGCCTGTAGACCGCCGCGTCGTCCCCGGCCGCGAGACCCGCGAGGATCTCGGGCCGGCTCCCCGCGGGGAAAAGCTCAGCGAGAGGGCGCAGGACCTGCGCCAGGGCTTCGGGGCCCATCTTCGCCGCTCACCCCGCGGCCGAGCAGAGGGACGTGAGGCGGATCTCGTCTCGCGTCATCGTGGCCGAACTGTACACGCGGCCCGGAGGCGGGTCAAGCGCGACAGGCCGCCGACACGCCGCCGACACGCCGGTGACTTGATCGACCCCCGCAGTCTGTGGCCTAATCGCTTATCACGACAAGGGAGCCTCTCATGCCGTACACCACGCCGAAGATCGTCATGACTCCGCCCGGCCCCCGGGCACGGGAGTGGATTGCCCGCGACACCGCAGCGCTTTCCCCATCGCTCAGCCGCACCTCGCGCCTGGTGGGCGTGAAGGGCGAAGGGGTGTTCGTCGAGGATGTGGACGGGAACGTGTTTCTGGACTTCGGATCGGGCATCGCCGTAAACTCCCTCGGCCACCGGCACCCCGAGGTGATCGCCGCCATCAAGGCCCAGCTGGACAGGCTGATCTTCCTCAACAGCCTGGACTACTACACCACCCCGCAGATCGAGTACGCCGAGATGCTCTTCGCCGTCACGCCGGGCAGCTTCGCCAAGCGCGTGTTCTACTGCAATTCCGGCAGCGAGGCCATCGACACGGCTATCAAGATGGCGAAATGGCACACGCGGCGGGCATACGGGATTGGCTTCGTGAACGGCTTCCACGGCAGGACCATGGGAGCGGTTAGTTTCACCACGACGGGAGCCGCGGCGCGGCGCGGTTTCGCTCCCCTGTACCCCATCGGGCAGTTCGTGCCGTACCCATACTGCTACCGATGCATGTTCAACAGGGAGTACCCCTCCTGCGACCTCGCCTGCATGAACTACCTCACCGACGTGACGCTGAAGAAGATCACTCCCGCCGATGAGGTTGCCTTCATCCTCGTGGAGGCGGTGCAGGGGGCGGGCGGCTACATCGTGCCCCCTCCCGAGTTCCTGCCGCGCCTCGCCGCGATCGCCCGCCAGCACGGCATCGTGCTGATCGTCGACGAGGTGCAGACCGGCTTCGGCCGCACCGGCCGCATGTGGGCGAGCGATCACACCGGAGTGGCCCCGGACATCATGGCCATCTCGAAGGCATTCGCGCACGGCCTGCCCGCGGGAGCCGCGGTGGCGCGCGCGGAGGTGATGGACTGGGGGGAGGGCGCGCACGAGGGCACACTCAATGGCGGCCCGGTCATCATGGAGGCGGCCAAGGCGGTGCTCCGCGTGATCGATCGGGAAAAGCTGGTGGAGAAATCCCGAATCCAGGGGGAATACCTGAAGCGCATGCTCGAGGCGTTCAAGGAGAAGTACCAGCTCATCGGCGATGTGCGGGGCATGGGGCTGATGGTGGGCATGGAGCTGATCGCGGATGCGCGAAAGACTCCGGCGAAGGAGAAGCGGGATCGGTTGATCGAGGAGGCTTTCACCCGCGGCCTGCTGCTTCTGGGCGCGGGGGAGAGCTCCATCCGGCTCGCCCCGCCGCTCGTGATCACGCAGGAGCAGATCGACATGGGCCTCTCGATCTTCGAGGACTGCCTGAAGCTGCTGGGCTGAGGTTTGCGGACGGCGACACCGGGCTTGGACCGGCCTTGACCAGTCGCTTGCCAAAGTTATGATACTATAGTACTATACCTTGTGCAAAAGAAACTCTCGGGTAATAGCGTCTCGGGCAAATTCGTATTGAGGCTCCCGCCTGAGCAGCATGCTGCTCTGCAGGATCTTGCCGGGGCGACAGGCGTCTCGCTCAACACGCTGTGCAGGCAGGCCCTGACTGAGTTCCTCGGCAGAACCTTGTGGAAAACCGGCACCGAAAACCCGGAAGAGCCCCTGCTTCGGTCCTTGCGGCAAATGTTCGACACATCGCTGCTGGGGGTTCTGCTTTTCGGGTCCGTGGCTCGCGGCGAGGAGCATGACGGCTCGGACATAGACCTCCTCATCGTGATCGCTCGGGAGCGACCGCTCGCCCGCCTTCTGTATCGGCAATGGGATGAGGCGTGGCCCACCGGCGCCTACAGTCCGCACTTCGTCCACCTGCCCGACAGCATCGAGAAAGCGGGCTCCGTATGGCTCGAAGCAGCGGTTGATGGGGTCATTCTTTTCGAAGGTGACGGGAGCGTCCGACGCTTCCTGGGACAGTTGAGAAAGGCCATGGCCGTGGGCCGACTCGTGCGTCGAACGGCGTACGACGACCCGTATTGGATAAAGGGTTACCAGGGGCCCTCCGCGAACAATGACGCTCTTAGGAGGGACTCCCTGCGTCGCGCTGGGGCACGGCTGCAGGCCCTTGCGGTTCTGCAGGCCGCAGGAAGCTGGGCTGACGTCGTGCGTGAAGCTCAAGAGGTCGTGGAAATCTCACTCAAGGGGCTGCTGCGCGCCTGCCGGATCGAAGTGCCTCGCATCCACGACGTGAGCCCGGTGCTCAAGGAGAACCGCGAGCGGCTGCCGATGAGCATCAGGGAACAGCTACCCGAGCTCATGCACATTTCCCGCTCGCTGCGGCGCGACCGGGAGCTCGCCTTCTACGGAAGCGAAGACCTCACCCCATCGGAGTTCTACACCGAGGAGGACGCCGCGACGGCCCTCGCGCAGGCGACGAGGGTGCACGAGGCGGTGAGCAAAGCGGTCGGCGCGATGGGAGGCGGCGGGACGGGCAGAAACGGCGCTGCCGACCGGTAGGGGGGGACATCCCTATCGGCGTCGAGGCTCGACGAGGCGCAGGGACAGCGCGAGGCCGGCGAGCGGACCGACTGCCGCGGCGATGAACAGCGCGGGGTAGGACCCGGTCGCGGCGAGGAGCGTACCGCCGATGAGCGGCGCGAAAAGCGAGATGCCGCTCGCCGTGTTCGCGAACCCGATGTACATCGCCCTGTCTGACGCCGGGGCGAACTCCAGAACGTAGTTGATGAACCCCGCCATCACGGAGTTGGCCTGCGCGCCGACGATCACGAACACAATCGCGTAGATGTACATCAGCGCATCGGGCGGGAGCAGGGGCGCGGCCAGGGGAACCGCCAGGGCAAGAAGCGGCGTGGCGAGCGACATCCCTCCCCAGATCCGCATGACGGCGCGCGTGCCCCTCCTTTCGCCCACGTGCCCCATGAAAAGGGCCGAAAGGACCCCGCCCGCGACCTGGGCGGATGTAAAGATGCCGACGCTGAGCTCGCCGAAGCCCAGGGAGCCCAGCCCA
>Ga0315285_10002180_pt1 | contig 20454 bp, 17 predicted proteins | sample YL17G09_36_MG_FD_203698 | JGI IMG/M metagenome (GOLD analysis project Ga0315285, IMG submission 203698) | Sediment microbial communities from Yellowstone Lake, YNP, Wyoming, USA - YL17G09_36 | ecosystem: Environmental > Aquatic > Freshwater > Lake > Sediment | place: USA: Wyoming | collected...
CATCGATCTCTGTTTGTCTCTTTTCCCCTGGGCTCAGTTCCGCCAACGCAAAGGAGCGATCAAACTTCACACCCTGATGGATTTGCGAGGCAGCATTCCCACGCTGATCTTCGTAACCCATGGCAAAATCCACGAGATCAAGCTCCTCGACGAGCTCATCGTAGAACCGGGAGCCATTTACATTCTCGACCGAGGCTATCTGGACTTCGCACGTCTCTACAAGATTCATCAGGCCAGGGCTTTTTTCGTCATCCGGGCCAAAAGCAATTTTCGTTTCCGGCGTATGTATTCCCAACCAGCGGACAAATCCATAGGCATCCAAGCCGATCAGGTCATCGAGCTCCATGGCTTTTATGTCCGCAAGGACTATCCCGAACGGCTTCGCCGGATTCGCTACTTCGACGCCGAAAAGAACAAGCGGCTGATCTTCCTAACCGACCAGGTTGCCCTGCCGGCCTTCACGATTGCCGAGCTTTTTCGTTGCCGGTGGAAGATCGAATTATTTTTCAAATGGATAAAACAACATCTCCGAATCAAGGCCTTCTATGGGACTTCGGAGAATGCCGTAAAGACTCAGATTTGGATTGCCATCAGCGTCTATGTCCTGGTTGCCATCGTCAAGAAGAAACTCAAATTGAAGGCGAGCCTCTATACCATGTTACAGATTTTGAGCGTGTCTCTTTTTGAGAAAACACCATTATTCCAATTGCTTTCGCAAATTAAACCTGAAGAAAAAAAGGGTGATTCTTCTAACCAATTAAAATTACTCTAATAACGTTGGGACACTACTGTGGTGGAATAATGATTAAATCGAATCGCAAAATAAAAAATGCTTGTTCATCCATTGTTCCATTATTCCTTTTTCAATTCTCTGAGACCTCTGTGTCCTCTGTGGCAAAGGAATTTTTATGAAACGGGTGGTGCTGGGAACGGCGGGGCACATCGACCACGGGAAGACCACGCTGATCAAGGCCCTGACCGGGGTGGACTGCGACCGGCTCAAGGAGGAGAAAGAGCGGGGGATCACCATCGAGCTGGGCTTTACCTCCCTGGCCCTGCCCAGCGGCCTCAAGATCAGCATCGTCGACGTCCCGGGCCACGAAAAGTTCGTGCGCCACATGGTGGCCGGGGCGACGGGAATCGATCTGGTGGTCCTGATCATCGCCGCCGACGAGGGGATCATGCCCCAGACCCGGGAGCACCTGGACATCTGCAAACTGCTCCGGGTGAAGAAGGGGCTCATCGCCCTGACTAAAACCGACCTGGTGGAGAAGGACTGGCTGGACCTGGTGAAGGAGGAAACCCGGGAGTTCGTGAAAGGGACCTTTCTCGAAGGAGCGGCCATCGTTCCCGTCTCTTCCACCACCGGAGGAGGGATTCCGGACCTGGTGTCGGAGTTGGACCGGCTGGCCCAGGCCGTTGAAGAGCGTTCTTCCGAGGGGCTCTTTCGCCTGCCCATCGACCGGGTCTTCACCATGAAGGGGTTCGGGACGGTGATCACCGGCACGGTCATCGCCGGGAAAATCTCCGTCGGGGATTCGGTGGAGGTCATTCCCAAAGGCCTGGAAGCCAAGGTGCGGGGCATCCAGGCTCACGGAGAGGCCGTGGAATCGGCCACCGCCGGCCTCCGCGTGGGTGTCAACCTCCAGGGCCTGGAAAAGGCGGTCATCGACCGGGGCAACGTAATCGTTCTGGCCCAGTCTCTGAAGCCCACTTCGTTGCTGGACGTCATCTTCCAGCTCCTTCCCGGTTTGGCCAAGCCATTCAAGAATCGAACCCAGGTCCGCGTTCATGTGGGTACCGTGGAAGTCCTGGGCCGCGCCATCCTCCTGAATCAGGAGGAAATCAAACCCGGCGAAGAGGCCTATCTCCAGCTGCGGCTGGAGGAACCGGTGACCGCGCTTCCCGGAGACCGGTTTGTGATCCGGAGTTACTCCCCCATCTTCACCATCGGGGGGGGAGAGGTTCTGGACGCCTTCCCCCCCCGGCACAAGCGTCTCTCCCCGCAGGTCAAGGAAGAGATGGCCGTCCTGGAAAAGGGCTCGGAGGAGGAAAAGATCAAGCTCCGCCTCCTCAAGACAGGAGCGGGCGGGTTGTCCTGGGCCGATCTGGTCATGCGCTCCAACCAGCTGCCCTCCAAGTTGAAGTCTCTGGTGGACAGCCTCGTCTCCAAAGGCGGAATCCTTCGTTTCAACGGCGAGCGACTCCGCTACCTCCATCCCCAGGTCATGGCCGGCCTGAAACGTTTCTCCCTGGACTATTTGAAAGAATTCCACCAGAAAAACCCCCTCCAGACGGGAGCCATAAAAGAGGAGCTGAAATCCAAGCTCCCGCCCCAGGTGGATCCCCGGCTCTTCAACCATCTTCTATCCATCCTGACCGAGGAGAAGAAGATCGCCCTGGAAAAAGAGACCGTCCGCCTCTCCTCCCACACGATCTCCCTGAAAGAGGAAGAAAAGGACCTGCGCAAGAAGATCGTCGTCCTCTTCTCCCGGACCAAGCTCCAACCCCCGACGGTGAAAGAAACCCTGTCCGAGCTCGGGGTTTCGGAAAGTGAACTCAAGCCGGTCCTCCAGCTTCTGACCAAGGAGAACGTCCTGGTGAAGGTGAAGGACGACCTCTACTTCCATTGCCAGGCGCTGGAGGAGCTGGAAGGAAAAGTGGTCAAATTTTTGCAGCAGAACAAGGAGATGACCCCGCCCCAGTTCAAGGATATCTCCCAGGTATCGCGCAAATTCGCCATCCCCCTTTTGGAGCATTTTGACGGCAAAAAACTGACCATGCGGATCGGGGACAAGAGGGTGTTGAGGAAATAAGCCGATTGCGGATTGCGGAATAAAAAAACCTAATGGGACACAGATAAACACGGATGAACACAGATTTTATATTAGAAAAAACTTAAAGATAAAAAATTTAATGGGACGCGGATGAACGCGGATCAACACGGATGACGGATTAATAAAAATACATGATGACTGCAGACCGCAGACCGCCGACGGTCAAAAACGGGCAGTCAGGTGTCGGGTCAATCTGCCAGCAGCGGTCGTCGGTCAACGGTCGGTAGGGAATATTTTTATGGACCGGAAGATACGGATCCTGGTGGCGGAAGCGGACCCGTCCTTCGTGAAGATGATCGAGGATTCGCTGAAGGAATCGGGCAGCGGCTATGATCTGGAGGAAGTTGGCTCCGGCCGGGATTGCCTGCCAGCCGAATTCGATCATGTCCCTGGGGTCCTGGCTCCTCGTGGTTTTTTCCGCCATGACCTTTCTCCATTTCTACCTCTGGCTTCCGGACCGCTACGACCTCGTCCATCTCCTGAACCGCCTGCCCCAGAAGTGGGATCGGATCAAACCCGTGAAGTGGTTGAAATCCAGCCGGTTCCTGAAGCGCTTTCGCCAAGAGAATCTCATCCGCAACCGTAGGCTCGTGGCCGGCTGGGGAATTCCTATTTCCATGGGGGTAGGAATTTATACCGGCGTCCTCCTGGGGGCTCTGAACGCCAGGCCTTTCTGGAACAACCCCATGCTCCCCTTTCTGTTCCTCCTCTCGGCGATGAAGACGGGCACCGCGGCAATCTGTTTCGTGGGATGCGTTTTGAGCGGCCCGGGAAAGATTCCCAAAGAAGAGATGGAGACCAACAAATTCATGATCCACACCATCGACTTCCCCCTCATGGTCTTTTCCATCATTGCGGTATTCCTCTTCGTCATGGGACTGTACATGTCGCCCCGGAGCTCGGTGGAAGCGGCCCACCTGATCATGGGAGGGGATTTCACCTTTCTATTCTGGGTGATGGCCGTGGGCCTGGGAATTATAGTTCCCATGGCCTTGGAAACCTACGAGCTGATCCCCCACTTCATCAAGCGGGTCAGTCTCCGGGAGCATAAAGCGTGGATCTCCGGAGTCACCGCCTCCTTAGTCCTTCTGGAAGGATTCATCCTTCGGCTGGTGATTGTCTACGCCGGGCAGCTGGCCAAGGTAGTTGTTTGACGAATGGGTTTCGAGTCAAGAAAGACGCATTGACGAAATAACAACTAGCCCACCCCCGTTTCCCCTGTTGCCTAAAACCTTAAATTTAATCCTTGAGTTGGATTCAGTTTCTTCCGATAAAATATTTACCGGCCTCTGAATTTCCGTGCTTTTATACATCCGCGAGGCAGCGGAAATACCGATCCAATAACCCCTGAGACCACCCTCCTGGAAGGGGAAATTATTTCGCCGGAGGGGACTAAAATGGATAAAAAAATCATAGCCTTAGCCATATTCTTGGCCCTCCTCCTTTTATTCTTGAATGACCCGGCCGCCCCGCAGGTTTATCGGTATAAAGACAAGAATGGAGTCGTCCATTTCACCGATACCCCCCCGGACGGAAAATTCATCCGTCTTCAGGATGAGAAATTCGTGGCCACTCAATTCCCTTACCATGGAAACAATCCGGTCATCGATACGGCCCCCAACAAATTGGAGGTGGTCAGTAAAGCGGTCATCGGAGTAAAAACCCCGAAGATGCGGGGCTCCGGCTTCTTAATCAACCCCACTGGATACGCGGTTACCAATTACCATGTAATCGCCGATGCGGGCAGTGAGGTGAAAGCCATAACCTTTGACGGCCGGGAATGGAACGCCCGGGTGATTACCACGGAACCGGATAAGGACCTAGCCCTGATCCATTTAGGAAGCGAAGGGTATCCCTACCTTCCCCTGGGCAAGTTGACCGATGCTTCCGTCGGCAAAGAAGTTTACACCGTGGGGAATCCCCTGGGATTGTCCCATTCCGTATCCAAAGGGATCGTGAGCAGTGTGCGGAAGGGGATGAAAAAAACGACCTCTATCACTTTGATTCAAACCGACGCGGCCATCAACGCCGGCAACAGCGGCGGTCCCTTGATCACCCCGGAGGGCCTGGTCCTGGGAGTGGTGACCTTTAAAGCCGGCACCCCGAACTTCCCCGTCCAGGGCATAGGGTTCGCGGTTTCCAGCGAGGATATCATCGGCAGCCTGAGCCTGGTACCGGCCAAAAAAGAGACTGCCACTCCTGAAAAATCGAAGGAAGAAAAATCCGACAAAAAGAAGCCCAATGAGTAGGGGCGGGTTTAAAACCCGCCCCTACGGTGGCCCCGCAATGATCCCCCTGTAGGGGCGGTTCGCGAACCGCCCCTACAACAGGGCAATCTCTCCCGCCGGGGCAATTCATGAATTGCCCCTACTTCACCCATGCCAACCGATCATCTTTCTCAGATGCTCACCGAATACCCGCCGTCCACCGGCAGGGCGACGCCGGTGATGAAGTTGGAGGCGGCGGTGGCCAGGTAGATCGCCGTTCCGGCTAATTCTTCCGGCGTTCCCCAGCGGCCTACCGGCGTGCGGGCCAGAACTTTTTCGTTCAATCCCTCCAGCTCGACACGAGCCCTCCGGGTCATATCCGTGTCGATCCAGCCGGGAAGGATGGCGTTCACCTGGATGTTGTCGGTGGCCCAGCCCACGGCCATGGCGCGGCTCATGGCGACGATTCCCCCCTTGCTCGTGCCGTAGGCGATGAGTTTTCCGCCGCCGAAGATGGAGGTCATGGAGCCGATGTTGATGATCTTTCCCCCGCCTGCCTTTTTCATGGCCGGGTAAACGTATTTGGAGGTTAAATAGGCGCTGCGCAGGTTGACTTCGAGGACCTCGTCATACTCCGTGATCAGGAGATCCTGGGGGAATTTTCGGATGTTCACGCCCGCATTGTTCACCAGCACGTCGATCCGGCTATAGGTATCCAGGACTTTTTTCACCATGGCTTGGATCTGTTTCTCCTGCCGCACATCCACCTCGACCTCCAGCACCTTCACCCCGAAATCCTTGCGGATTCCCTCGCCGGCCTTGGCGGACTTGGCCGCGTTCCGGGCGGCGATGACGACGTCGCCTCCTACGCTCGCAAAACCGCGGGCGATTCCCAGGCCGATGCCCCCGTTGCCGCCGGTGACGATGGCCACCTTTCCCTTCAGGCTGAACATGTCTTTCATGATTTACCTCCGCATCTTTTTGTGGTATGGGCAACCGTAATCCGTTAAAAATGAAATCGTGCGCAAAATGGGAATAAAATTGTAGGGGCAACCCTCCGTGGTTGCCCATCTTGCGGGCGGCCACATCGGGCCGCCCCTACTACTATATTCTGTTTGGTTCCCGCTATGCCGGGTCAGGAGTTCTCTAAGAATATATCCCCGGCCGGGGGGTGTTTTCAAGGGATTTCTGGCTGGAGCTTTCCCCCCGGGGGAGTTTCCCTTATAATATGGAAAAGTCAGGGGGAAAGCATACGGGAATGAAAAGAATTGCGGATCGCGGATTGCGGATTGCGGATTCGGAACCCAGAGCCAATCGAAATCGGGCAAGGATGCGGAAGGCCGCCCCTGGCGCCAATATCGTTCTCATCGGTATGCCCGGCGCGGGGAAAAGCACCGTCGGGGTACTGCTTGCCAAAGCCCTCTCCCGAGATTTTCTGGATACCGATGTGTACATCCAGGCCAAGCAAGGCCGGACCCTCCAGGAGATCATCGATCAGGAAGGGCTGCCAGTCTTCTGCCGGATCGAAGAGCGCCACGTGCGTTCCCTGAAGTGCCGGACCTCGGTCATCGCCACCGGGGGCAGCGTGGTCTACTCCCCCGCCGCTATGGCCCGTCTCCAGGCTTCGGGAATCATCATCCATTTGGACCTGGATCTGCCCGCGCTGGAGAAAAGGCTGACCAACCTGCCCACCCGGGGAGTGGTCATGGGACCCGGACAAGACATCCGCCGATTGTTTGCCGAAAGGGAACCCCTTTACCGGAAATACGCCGATCTGACCATCGACTGCGCCGGCTTTACTCATGAGGAGATCGTGGGGATGATTGTTCGGAGGTTGAACCGAGTCGCCCCCCCTCCGGCCCGGGGGCAAGGACGTTGCCCGCAGAAATCATGAGGCACCTTTGATTCCATGGAACGGGCGGCCACAGCCCCGGGACCACATCTTCGGGTAGATTTCCCGTAGGGGCGACCCGGTGGGTCGCCCAAGGGCCCGCCGCCTTCTGCGGAAGTAAAGCGGAGCCCCGGGGAAAAGGGCTTACCCGGCCGATGCTTTCTGCGGGCAACGTCCTTGCCCCCGGGCCACAAGAAAAGGTATCTTAAAAGTGAAGGCGGGCAAGGGAAAAGAACCCCTTGAGAAAGATTTTCCTCCGGAGTAACATGGGATTCGTGGCAGATTGTTCAGGGATACACGGGCCTGGCTTTCGGTAATTAAAGGGAAGAAGGATGGACAACCGGGAAAGGCTGGAAAAATTAGGGCAGATCGTATCGCAAAAGAAAAGTCTCATCCTCACCCATAACAACCCGGACCCGGATGCCATAGCCGCCGGCTGGGCCTTGTGTTACCTGATCCGCAGGAAATTCAAAGCCCACGCCGAACTGGCCTACGGAGGCCTCATCACCCGGGCCGAAAACCGGACCATGGTGCGGCTTCTCAACATCGACATTAAACCCCTGGACTCCGTCACCCTCCGCGACTTTCAGGTTTTCGGCCTGGTGGACACCCAACCCCGGGCTGGGAACAACAGCTTCCCCGCCTATTTGAAGGCTTCCATCGTCATCGACCATCACGGGGCCCGCAAGGCTTCCCAGGAGGCAGACCTCGCGGACATCCGCCTGAGCTACGGCAGTTCCGCCACCATCCTCACGGAATACCTCCTGGAGGCCGGCTTGGCCATTCCCAAAACCATGGCCACCGCGCTCTACCTGGGGTTAAAAACGGACACCCAGAACCTAGGCCGACATGCAACCGACGTGGATTACAAAGCGGCCATTGCCCTCTACCCCAAGGTCCAGCTGAAAATCCTTTCTCAGATCGAATACCCCGCCCTGCCCCGGGATTATTTTCTGGATTTCGACCGGGGACTCCACGAAGCCAAGATTTACGGGAAGGCCATCTTTTGCGACCTGGGGTGCCTGGCCAACACTGACATGGTCGCCCTCATGGCCGATTTCTTCCTTCGCTTCGCCGAGGTCTCCTGGAGCTTCGTCATCGGCACCAGTGACTCCCGCCTTATCTTCTCCTTGCGCACCAAGAGAGCCAATCAGAACGCCGGTCAAATAGCCCGGCGTATGGTCAAAGGATTGGGAACGGCGGGCGGGCACGGCCTGACTGGCGGGGGGCAGATCTCCATCCAGGACATCTCCCCCGAAAAAGCGGACAAGATGCGTCAATCCATTCAAAAGCGCTTCTTAAAGTATGCCGGCCAGGAGAACACCCAGGGAGAAAGGCTCCTTCCCGACTTTCCCCTCCGCAACGGGGTGACCTAAAAAACCCCTGAAAAGCAGACTCCCCTCTCCCATCAAAATCGACGGCATGCCGGAAATGCTTCCTTCTCCCCCATGAGTCAACAAGGCGAGGGCGATCGCCCCCCCTCACTATTGAGATGCCTTTTCTTGTGGCCCGGGGGCAAGACCGTGGTTGGAAGGCAGGATCGGCGGGTGGCAAAGATCCGATGAAAGATTGCTTCTCTTCCTCAGAGGAAGGCGGTACAGGCAGGGGAATCTGCGCACCCCAGGGCCGTTTCCGCCCGGACCGATGAAAGAATCCGTGCCTCATCATGCCGAGAACCACGGCCTTGCCCCCGGGCCGGGCACGGCCTCCCAGCAATCGACATTTATCTGATTTCTGGAAAGGGGGCAAGGTCCAGGGGGGATTTCCGCTTCAGCAGCTGATTGGCAAGGCCTATGGAAGATGGGGAGGCAATTTGGATGAAGACCCGACGGCCGGGCGGCTTCAGGATGACCGGAAAGGCCGGAATCAAACCCCCAGGTATGCCTGTTTCACTTTTTCTTCGCTGAGCAGCTGCCGGGCTTCCCCGGAAAGGACGATCTCCCCCGTCTCCAGCACGTACCCGTGATGAGCGATGTTCAGAGCCACGGCGGCGTTCTGCTCCACCAGGAGGATGGTCATCCCCCGCTGGTTAATATCTTTTATGACTTCAAAGATCCGGGCCACCAGAAGAGGGGCGATTCCCAGCGACGGCTCGTCGAGCATGAGCAATTTCGGCCGGGACATGAGCCCCCGGCTGATCACCAGCATCTGCTGCTCGCCGCCGCTCAAGGTCCCGGCCAGCTGCTCCCGCCGGTCTTTGAGCACCGGGAAAAGGCTGAAGATCTCCTCCATGGCTTCCCGGATTCCCGGTTGATCGGCTTTCCGCACGTACGCCCCGAGCAGCAGATTTTTGTAGACGGTCATCTGCGGGAAGAGCTTCCTTCCCTCGGGGCAGTGGGAAACGCCCAGCCGCACGATATCCTCGGCGCCCAGGCGGTCGATTCTTTGGCCTTCAAACTCGATGGTTCCCCTTTTCGGTTCGATCAGCCCGGAAATCGTCCGCAGAAGGGTGGTTTTCCCCGCTCCATTGGCCCCGAGGATGGAAATGAGATCCCCTTTTTCCACCCCCAGAGAAACCCCCTTCAAGGCTTGGGAGCTTCCATACCAGGTTTCGATATCCTGGACCTTAAGCAGCATAGCTCTTCCCCAGGTAGGCTTCGATGACCCTTTTGTCCTGACTCACTTCGCCGGGCACTCCTTCGGTAATCTTCCGGCCATAGTTCAGGACCATGACCCGGTCCGGCAGTTCCATGGCTACTTTCATCTTGTGTTCGATGAGACAGACCGTGACCCGGTTCTTTTTGATTTTTTCGATGAGCGAGACCAGGTTGCTGATCTCCTTGAAATTGACCCCGCCCGTGGGCTCATCCAGGAGGAGGAGTCGAGGATCGGTGGCCAGGGCCATTCCAATGGAGAGTCTCTTCTGCGCCTCCTGGGTCAGGCTGCCGGCAATCTTACTCCGGTCCCGGGTCAACCCGGTGAATTCCAGGATCTCTTCGGCTTTATCCCGACAAGCCCGTTCCTCCTCGCGGGTCCGGCGGCCGCCGAATATCGTTCCCAGAAGGGCCGCTTTGACTCGCAGCCGGTGGCCGACCACCAGGTTGTCAAAGACCGTATCCCGGCTGAAAACTGCGGTCAGCTGAAAGGTACGGGCAATCCCCTTTTGGGCGACGGTATAGGGTTTCAGGTTGGTGATGTCTTCTCCGCGGAAAAAAACCCTTCCCCCGGTGGCCGGGTAGAATCCGGTAATCACGTTAAAGAGGGTGGTCTTGCCGGAACCATTGGGCCCGATGATGCTGAAGATCTCCCCTTCCCGGATCTGGAAGTCCACTGCGTCCACCGCCCTCAGGCCTCCAAAATCCTTGCAGAGCCCCTTGACCTCGAGCAGCGCCGGAGTCATCTTCCCCCCTTTCCCGAAACCTTCAGCCACAACATCTGGGCCCCGCCGACGATTCCCCCGCGGAGGAAGATGATGATGATGACCAATAAAAAGCCGTAAGCGACCAGGCGCGGGACGGCCACCCCGTGCAGGAGCTCGCTGACCACCGTCAGGAGGAAGGCTCCGATTAAAGGCCCCCCCAGGGTGCCCAGGCCCCCGATCAGGCAGAAGATCAGGAATTCAAAAGTGACATGGTAATCGGATATCTCCGGGCTCAGAAAGCCGATGTAGGAAGCATAGAGAACACCCGCCAGCCCGGCAAAGCCGGTGCTGATCAGGAAGGACAGGAGTTTGGTCCTCATGGCATGGATGCCGATGGATTCGGCCAGTTCCTCATTGCCCCGGATGGCCAGGAAGGATCGGCCCATCATGGAGTGAACGATGCGGTAGATGACCAGGAGGGTCAGGAGGAGAAAGATGAGAACCAGGTAGTAATAGGAGGGTATGGAGGTAAAGGCGATCTGCCCTCCCCAAGGAAGCGGGATGGGGCTTGGCCGGGGAATCCCCAAGAGCCCCCGGGCTCCTTCGGTCAGCTCTTCCCAGCTGTCAATGATCACGGTTACGATCACGTTGAAGCACATGGTCCCGATGGCAAAGTAGGAGCCTTTGGTCCGCAGGGCCAGGACGCCGATAAAGAAGCCCAGGGCGACGGTGATGATGCAGGCCAGGATCAGGGCGGGCCAGAAATTCAGCCCTAATTTCAATATGAGCAAGCCGGCGGCGTAGGCCCCGATGCCGAAAAAGGCGCCGTGGGCAAGGTTGACCTGGCCTGTGTACCCCATGAGCAGGTTCATGGAGGTAGCCGCCATGCCCCAGATAAAGCACATGATCAAGATGTGGAGATAAAACCGGCTGGTCACGAAGGAGGGAATGGTGAAGGCCAGAAGGATCAACAGCAGGACGATCAGACGCTTGGGGGAATAAAGATTGGCCGGAGTCCCCATCATTTCCCCCCGAATAGACCGGTGGGCCGAATGGCCAGGACGGTCACCAGGACTCCGAAAGAGAAGACTTCATGGTAGGAGGTGCTGATGTACCCCCCGCTCAGGCTTTCCACCAGCCCCAAGAGAAACCCGCCGATGATCGCTCCGGGGATGCTTCCCATTCCGCCCAGGATGATGATGACGAAAGCCTTCAGGATGACCGGGCCGCCCATCCCCGGATGGACCAGGTGAATCGGCGCAATCAGGCTGGCGGCGGCCGCTGCCAGGGCCGTTCCCAGGGCAAAGACCATCATCCGCACCCGTTTCACATTGATGCCCATGAGGCGGGCGCCTTCCATATCCTGGGCCGTGGCTTCGATCGTCGCTCCCACAAGGGTTTTCTTGATGAATAGATGAAGGAGAACGATTAAAGCGACCGTGACCAGAATAATAATGATTCGCTGGAAGGTAATGGTGGTGCCAAGGACCTGGACGACCTGGGTGTGCACCGGGGGGAATCGTTTGAAATCCGGCCCGAATATGTACAGCGCCCCATCCACGAAGATAAAGATCATCCCGATGGCGGCGATAAAAGAACTCAGGGGGGATTCCAGCATGAGGGGCCGATAAACCAGCCGCTCCATGACGATGCCGATCAAAGCCAGGGCCATCATGGAAATGACCATGGCCAGCCAGAAGTTCAGGCCCAGGGACGTGGCCAGCAGGAAGGTCACATAGGCGCCGGCCATGTACAGGGCGCCGTGGGTGAAGTTGGGGATGTGCAGGATCCCGTACTCCAGGGTCAGCCCGAGGGCCACCAGGGAATACACGCTCCCCAGCATGATCCCGTTCAGCACCTGCTGGATGAAAAGGGACATCCAAGCTCCTCAAGTTATTATCACCCCCACCCTGCCCCTCCCCCATCAAGGGGGAGGGAATTGGATGGGGGTGTCAGCTTCTCCCCCTCCCCTTGTGGGAGGGGGTTAGGGGAGGGGGATAAAAAAGGAAATTCCTATACCATCAAGTTGAAAACCGCATAACGCATGGCTTTAAAAATGCCGGTAGCTCATTGCTCATGGCTGATAGCAAAAAATCTTAGCTAGTGTCCATCCGGAAACCCTATTTTCCCCTTCCCCTCGACGGGGGAGGGTGAGGGTGGGGGTGATTAAGGTGAAGAATTTCAAAGCCTTCCATCCGCATCCCCCTCACCCCAACCCTCTCCCGCAAGGGGAGAGGGAGTTTCCGGATGGAAACTAGCTATGACCTATGAGCTATGAGCTCTTTGCTCTATTCGGTTTTTATTTCGGCCCCCAGGCCGCGCCGTATTTCTTGTACCAGGGGCCCGGGTCGATATTGACCGGTAGGGCGAATTTCCCGTCGGCGATCTCCATGGCGAAATAGCCGGAAATAAACTGCCCTTCCTTGGTCATGCTGTGAATCCCGCGAATGGCATGTTTTCCCACCGGCAGGACCCCGGGGACGGCGGCCATGATCTTGTCCAGGTCTTTGACCGTTCCGGCCTTCTTCATGGCCTCGGCGAATATGTACATCACCTCATAGTTGAAGGCCGACTCCGAGGTGGGAATGGTTTTCACCCTCTCCTCATGCCTCTTCGAATATTCTTTCATGAGCGGAAGGGGCATCATGCCCACGGGGCAGACCCCCACGCTGGGAGTCAGGGTTTTTAACGGAGCCACCTTCTCCATCTCGTCCAATTTACACTGGGAACCCAGCATGAACCCGCCCTTGAAACCAAGCTCACGGGCGCTGGAGATGATCATGGCGGACGGTTCAGACGGGCCGTAGAGAAAGATAACCTCGGGTTTGGCCGCCAGGACCTTGGTCAGGTAGGGATAGAAATCGGTTACCTTCCCGTAATCCGCGGGGGCATTGGCCACGATTTCGCCCCCCATTTCCTTCCACAGCACATCGAATATTTTTTCGGCCATCTTGGCCGCCTCATGGGTCCCGCAGAGAATAGCCGCCTTCCTCCATCCCTTTTTCCAGCCGATCTCCATGACCCCGAAATTGTAGAACCCCATGGACATGGGCGCCTTCACCAGCCATTTGTTCCCCTGCTGCAGGATGGCGGTGTTGTCCGTGTAGCCGTGAAGGATGAAACCCTCCTGCTCGTTGAATTTCAGCATGCCCAGGATGCCCCCGCTGTGCGGGCAGAAGATAAAAGGCGGTTTGTGCAGTTCCACGAACCGGCGGGCGTTGGTGACCGCGTCGGCCGGCCGGTACCGGTCATCGAGGGAGATCACTTTAAAGGTATAGCCCTTCCCCGCGACGGAGATCCCGCCGGCTTCGTTGATCTCGTCCACGGCCATCTTTAACCCGTCGAGGTTATTCTGGCCGTACTTGGCCGCCCCCCCGCTCAGGGGGCCGGTATAGCCCACATTGATGACCTCTGCGGCCGCGGCTGGAAGAGCACTCAGGACTAAGAGAAAACCGATCCAACCCGCCCAGGAGATCCAAAAAGACAAAAATCTTCTCTTCTCCATAACAACCTCCTTCCCGGCTGATAGGTGAGAATCTCCGCCTGCCCCTCAAAGGGCCTTTCCCTCAGGAATGATTTCTCGTAACAATTTAGCTTTTTGAAAAAGGGCAGCTATTCGCCTTCTGAAAGGATCTCCCAGAAATCCCCCCTGCCCCCCTTTGCAAAGGGGGGTTGGGGGGGATTTCAGCGATAGCCTTCCCCATCGATATCACTCGGCAAAATTTGGATATCTGGAGAAACCCGTCTTGCCGTTTTTCGATCCGTTCTCTCCGCGTTGATATCAGAAATTTATGGGGGTTGGAATTTTTGTTTGGAAATTTTCTCTGCCCGATCTTAGCAACCTAGGGAAATATGTCAAGAAAATTATTTGATCGCCTTCCTCTTCTCTTCCATCTGGAGGTCGAGGTTTTTCAGCCTTTCCATTGTCCTTTTCATCCGCTCCGTGGACTCCCTCAGGCTGCGGTTGGCTTCGCTCAGGTTTCGATTGGCTTCGCTCAGGTTTCGATTGGCCCATTCCATTTCTTCCAGGCGCACCTGCATCTTTTCCAGGCTGGTCTGTAATTCAACATTCTTTTTCCCCCCCAGATCCAGCAACTTTCCTTGCCGGTCCAGGGCCTCCTTTTTTTCCCTATTTTCCCCGACGAGGTTTTCCAGTTTTTCGGTTAATTGAACCGTCTCTTTTTCCGCCCTGTCCAACTCGCGCAGGGCCCCAAGCCAGTTCTGAGCCTCATCCGTTCGCGCCTCAACCGGGGCCAGGGATAGATAGGCCTCAAACTCGCGGAGGGCTTTCCCGTAATTCCTCCCGGGGTTTTGGTGATGGGTGGAAAGTTCAGCCAGTTGGTGGTGGAGCTTCGCCCGATCCGACGGATCTTCCGCCTCCTGGATCAGCGTCTCCAATCGTACCGTTTCCCGAGAAAATTCCTCCCCGGTCTGGGGGCGATGCTTCAGGCTGCAGCCCAAAAAGAGGAAAATAATAACCAAAACAAGAAAAAAGACTTCCCCTGGCTGGCGACGAATCATGTTCTTCCTTTCTTGGTGGAGAATTTTTAAGCCGTTCCCCCGGGGGGGGGATCGCGCCGCTTGTCGACCACAAAAATGGACTTGGAAAAGGACTTGGCGAAATTCTTCATCTCGGCGGCGATCTCTCCGACCTGGATGTGATTCTTCAGTTTGCGGTGCCGGTTGGTGACGACGGCGATGGAAATGGTCATGATGGGGAAAGACACGACTTCGCCCTTTCGGGTCTTTCCCTGGATGTATCCTTTCTGCCGGTCCTCGGGATTGTAGAAGGCCACGATCTTCTGGTCAAAGTCGGCGATGACCGCGGTGCAGATCTTTTCGAACCGGTCCGGGGGGGTGATCAGGATGAAGTCGTCGCCCCCAATGTGGCCGACAAAATCTCCCTCCCCGCCGTGTTCCCTGACCGCCTGCTTGATCATCTCCGCGGTTGCCAGGATCACTTCGTTTCCCCTGGCGTATCCATACTGGTCGTTGAAGGCTTTGAAGTTGCGCAGGTCGGCAAGACAGAAGGCCATCGGAGATTCTTCCTCGATCCTTTTCTTCAAAACCTCCTCGATGGCCACCCCGCCGGGCAGGCGGGTAAGAGGGTTGGCGTCCAGATACATCTCTTCCATATGTTTCAGGCGGATGGCCATTTCATGGAAGGCATGGGACAGGTCCCCCAGCTCGTCCCAGCTCCGGACGGCAGGGAGGTGATCGAATTTCCCCTCCGAAATTTCCTTGGTGGACAGCTTCAGTTGATGGATCGGTCCCGAAATATTCCGGGTAATCACCAGGGCCACCAGAACTCCCAGGAGAATCCCGCCCACGCACAATCCGGCGATCACCCGAAAGGCTCGCTTTCCGATCTCGGAGATCATCTGATTTTTTTTCATCTGGTCCTGTTTCGCCGCCCAGGAGATCTTTTTTAAGAGCTGGATGATCTCTTCCTGTTTCCCTTTGATCCGCTTTTCGGACTCCCCGGCGGGCAGAGGCCGGCTTCCCCGGCGGTTGAACTCCTGCTTGAAGAATTGAGTGTATTCTTCATGGAGAGCGGTCAGCTGCGCGATGGGGAGGGTCTCCGGTTGGGGAAGCGTACGAAACTGAAGGATGAGCTTCTCGAACTCCTCATTCCTCTTCCAGAAGAGGGCCCCCAAGTCGGGGCTTTTGAGGATCACCGATCGGCCGGCAAAAAGCTCCTGGGCCAGCAGGTTTTCCATTATCCGATCGGTGAGTTCGACGAGGGGGATGTCTCTTTGGGTAATGCTATAATTAATCGCGTTTAATTGATCCAGGCTGGATAAGGCGAAGAGGGCAATCAGGAGGGTTACGACCCCGTAGGAAAGAAAACCCAGGAGTAATTTCTTGCCGATACTCAACCGCATGAGCTTGGCCATCGTCTTCTTCAGGACTTGAGTATCGATTCTGTTCTACCCCCCATCCGCTGATGAACCCGGGATTCTTCCCTCACTTATTCCATCGGCAGATTATACCCTAAAACCCCCTTCCGTGCCTCAAAGAATTCATCCCTATGATGGCGCCCACCGGGGAAATGAACGCCCGGGCAGGAAAGAAGGAAGACGGGGAATCGTCCATCCATCCTGAATCGGCCAAGAACACCCCGGTCGTTTCCGCGAAAAGCCATTCGGGACGCCATAAAGCCCTTGAACCGGATGCATTTTCGTGTTACAAATTTCTTCGGTTCGATTCGATCGGAAATTCCTTATCTTCCCCAACACCATTCCTCCCATCATCGTCTATGCCACCCTGGGAATGGGCACGGCGGTCCTGCAGGCGGCGGCTCTCGGTTTCCTGGGGCTGGGAGCCCAGCGGCCCGCACCGGAATGGGGGGCGATGCTCAGCGAGGGGCGTCAGTATATTCAGATGGCCCCCCATGTGGCCGGCTTCCCCGGTCTGGCCATCTTTATTCTGGTTCTGGGTTTCAATCTCTTTGGCGACGGACTCCGGGACACTCTCGACCCGAGCTTGCGCTAGTGTCCATCCGGAAACCCTATTTTCCCCTCCCCCTCGACGGGGGAGGGTGAGGGTGGGGGAGAGGGAGTTTCCGGATGGAAACCAGCTATGGAAAGGAGAAAAGGACATGTACGATGTACTCCTGAAAGATGGAGAGATCATTGACCCGGCGCAAAAAATGCATTCCCCCGGCTCCGTTGCCATTCAGGACGGAAAGATCACGGCCGTGGGTACAAAGCTCCCCGCGATGGAAGCTGGAACCGTCTGGGATATGCGCGGGAAAATCATCTCTCCCGGGCTGATCGACCTCCACTGCCATGCGTCTTTCGGTTTCGCCTCACTGGGAGTCCCCGCGGATGAGGCGGGTTTGAATACCGGCGTCACCCTCCTCGGGGACGGGGGCTCGGCCGGGGCGGCCAATTTCGAGGCCTTCCGCCGCCTGGTGGTCCAGCCGGCCCGGACCCAGGTCTACTGTTTCCTGAACCTGGCCAAGGCCGGCCTGATCACCATGCCGGAGATCTTCACCCTCCGTGATATCGACATCGAGCTCAGCAAGAGAGTGGTGGAGGCCAACCGGGAGATCATCAAAGGGATCAAGGTCAGGGCCATCCAGCCTCTGGCCGAAGGGCTGGGAGTCAAGGGGGTCGAGATGGCCAAGAAGCTGGCCGCCGACCTGAGGCTGCCCTTGATGATTCATATCGGCGAGACCCGGGACCGGATGGAGAAAGACTGGATGGATGATTTCTCCCGCTCCGCCGTCTCCCTCCTGGAGAAAGGCGACATTCTCAGCCACTTCCTGACCTGGGAACCGGGCGGGATGATTCTTCCGGACGGGACTGTTTATCCGGAACTGGAGGCGGCGCGAAAACGCGGGGTCTATCTCGATTCCTGCCACGGGATGAATCATTTCAGCTTTACCGTCGTCCGCCATGCCCTGGCCCGGGGGTTTATTCCCCATATCATCAGCACCGACCTGTCCGCCAACAACTCCTCGGTCACCCAATCTCTGCCGGTGATCATGTCCAAATTCCTGAACCTGGGGCTATCCCTGGACCAGGTCATCGAAATGACCACCGTGAATCCGGCCCGGGCCATTGGAGAAGAAGGAAGCCGCGGGAGCCTGAAGATGGGCATGCCCGCAGATATAACGATTCTGGAGACGGTGAAAGGGGATTTTCTCTTCAGCGACGGGAAGGGGTGCGGGTCTCTGCGCGGAAACCTTTTGCTGGAGCCAAGGATGGTCTTCCAATCAGGGGAAATGAGGCCGGCTTACTCCCGGTATCATATTCCTCCGCTGTTCTTAAAATAGGAGTCAAGGATTCAAGCAGCCGAAGCCCCCGGAAATCATTGTATCATTGTAGGGGCGCGCTGCTGCGCGCCCGTTTCTAAACCACGGCACGGTTGGATAATGCCAACTGGAGGAAGAGAATGAATACGCTTGCTGGAAAAATCGCGCTGGTCACCGGCGGAAGCCGGGGAATCGGACGGGCCTGCGCCCTGGCCCTGGCTCAAGCAGGGGCGGATGTGGCGGTGAATTACCGGGAGCGGCAGGACGCGGCCCGAGAAGTCTGCTCCCTCCTGGAGCGTCTGGGCAGGCGGGCCTTCCCGATTCAGGCCGATGTCTCCCGATCATCCGAGGTGAGCCGGATGGTCAAAGCGGTTGAACGGGAGATGGGGACGATTGAAATCCTGGTCAACAACGCCGGTGTGGCCCGGCGTTACCCCTGGGATCAGGTGCCCGAAGAAGGCTGGGATGAAATCATGAGCACCAACCTGAAATCTGCCTTCCTCGTCACCCAGGCGGTCCTCCCTGGCATGCGCGCCCGAAAATGGGGAAGGATCGTCAATATTTCGTCGAGCGCAGCCGCCACCGGCGGAGTGGTAGGCCCCTATTATGCCGCCAGCAAAGCCGGGCTCCTGGGACTGACCCACGGCTACGCCTCCCTCACCCTGAAAGAAGGGATCACGGTCAATGCCGTGGCTCCCTCGTTGATTGAGACGGATATGGCCAGGCAGGACCTCCGGGTCGACCCAAAATCGACCTCCATCGGCCGCCTGGGAACCCCGGAAGAGGTGGCCGAGGTGGTGGTCATGCTGGCTAAAAACGGCTACATCACCGGGCAGACCCTTTACGTGAATGCCGGAAGGCACATGACCTAAATGCGGAATTCGGAATGCGGATTGCGGAATAAAAAAAACCTAAGGGGACGCGGATGAACGCGGATAAACACGGATGAAACATGAAGCATAAATACGAACGTCTGGGGAAGCTTATTTGAGCTTTGAGGGTTGTAAAGCGATTCCTATTCGTTGCATTTATATCTCTATGCTTTCTGCGTAATCTGTCAAATCTGCGGATAAACGGTTTCAGGTTTTTATAAAAATCTTTTTCCAAGGGCGGTTGATGTATAAAGAATTTTACGGCTTCTCGGAAGAGCCCTTTGACCTTCAACCCAACCCCAGATTTTTATACCTGGCCCGCGGCCACTACGAAGCTCTGTCGGCCATGATGTCCGGGATCAAGGAAAGGAAAGGATTGATTGCGGTCACCGGAGAAGCGGGAATCGGGAAAACCCTTCTCCTCTATGCCCTGCTGAAGGATTTATCGGAAAAAATCAGAACCGCCTTTGTATTCAACCCCCAATCTGACTTTCCCCATCTCCTCCAAAGCATTCTTCAGGATCTGGGGGCATCCTCCGGCTGGGAGAAAGAAGATACCGACGGGCTTATGCTCCAGTTCAAGAAGTACCTCCACGAGAGGCTCCCCGGGGATGAGACCGTGGCCATTGTGCTGGATGAAGCGCAGAATCTCGACGGAAAGACGCTCGAGGACCTGGGAAGGCTTTTCAACCTGGACACCCCGGCCACGAAACTGCTTCAGCTCATTCTGGTCGGACATCCGGACTTGGAGGTCAAATTGAATTCCAAGAGACTGCGCCCGCTTAAGAAAAGAATCGCGGTCCGCTGCCGGATTCGGCCTCTGAACCGGAACGAAGGAAGGGGTTACCTGAAATACCGCCTGAAGCAGGCGGGGCGGGATCTACCCGAGGTTTTCACCTCCGAGGCCGCCAATCGAGTCTGGGAATTCGCCGGGGGGATTCCCCGGGTCATGAACTTACTCTGCAGCCGGGCTCTTGACCTGGGGTATCATCATTCCAGCCCGGTCATCGACTCCAAAATCGTCCAGGAGGCCATACAGGACCTTGCTTATCTCCAGTCCGGCAAATCAAAAGCGCATCGTTCCGCATTTTTCCGGGGAAAAACCAGCTCCAAGGCCGCGCAGATCCTGTTTTTCCTCTTCTCCGCTTGTGTTTTTATTCTATCGCTCAGCCTGATTCTCTTCCTTTTCCTCCGCAAGTAAGAAGAAAAATCGTAACACTTTAGCTCTTTGAAAAAGGTAACTTTTACCCTCTGAAAAGATCTCCCAGAAATCCCCCCTGCCCCCCTTTGCAAAGGGGGGTTGGGGGGGATTTCAGCGGTTGGTATCTTAATCGATATGGCTTCGATATGATTTTCAAGCCGTTAAATTGATACCATTATTCCAGGCAGGAAGGCTGGCAAGGTGAAAATTTGCTTGCCCAACCTCCCCCAATATGCTATAAAGGCAGGAAGGCAGGGAGGGATCCCTGCTATTTGTTTTTTTTGGGGGAGGATTTCAATGGCCCGGGCATGCGCGATTTGTGGAAAGAGCCCTCAGGTAGGGCATAAAGTGAGTCACTCCAACATTAAAACCAAACGCCGGTG
>Ga0315285_10002182_pt1 | contig 20443 bp, 12 predicted proteins | sample YL17G09_36_MG_FD_203698 | JGI IMG/M metagenome (GOLD analysis project Ga0315285, IMG submission 203698) | Sediment microbial communities from Yellowstone Lake, YNP, Wyoming, USA - YL17G09_36 | ecosystem: Environmental > Aquatic > Freshwater > Lake > Sediment | place: USA: Wyoming | collected...
TCCTATGTAGGGCAAGTTGCTAACTTGCCCCCCCTGGACAAGTTGGCAACTTGTCCTACAAAGGAGGCCATCATGCACCTGAAAGACAAACGATCCGGCGAGCGCATCGCACCGTTGGAGCGCGTCACGCTACTGGGCGCGGCCGAGGGCATCGTTTCAGTGAAGGACGGCTTAGGCCGGGAATACGCCCGTATTCCTGCCAGCCCCGCACTCGCGTTCACCGTCGGCGGCGCGCTGGGCTACCACCAGGTTGCGCTCGCAGACGCGGCGGGCCACGTCCAGGACACGTTTGTCTTCCGTGTAGACGCGCAGACACAGATTCACGACGCGGGCGGCGAGTTTTCCGACCTGCTGCAGATGCTCTACCACACGATAGCGGGCGAACTGATGCCGCATTACACCCGCTACCGGGGGCGGCTGTACTTTTACTTCGTCGGCTGGCTGCGCGACCACGTCCACACCATGAAGGGCATAAAGTACTTTGCCGACCGGCTGCGGGACGGCATTGACCTCTACCGCGACAGCCAGCGCGAAGACGGGATGATCTGGGACAACGTCCACCGCCGCGAACCACCCAGCACCGCGCCCAACCATTGGGCGGTGCGCTTCCGGTACGGCGGCTTCGAGCGCACGTTCGAGGACGGCACCGCCCAGTTCACCCGCATCCCGATCGAGAACGACGTAGAATACCTGTTCGTCGAGGGGCTGTACTACACCTGGAAAGCCACCGGCGACGACGGCTGGATGGCCGCGACGCTCGACGCGGCGATCAGGGCGCTGGAGTACAGCGTCACCAGCCCCTACCGCTGGTCGCAGAAATACGGGCTGCTCAAGCGCGGGCACACGATTGACACGTGGGACTTTCAGAACGACGAGGATTGCCTTTCGGACTTTGTCGGCTGGCCCGACCCGATGGCGGTCCACCCCGACAAGACGCGCTTCGGCATCATGTTCGGCGACAATACGGGCTACGCCGCCGCCTGCGATTACCTGGCGGAAATGCTCGAGCGCGTGGGCCGCTCGAAAGAAGCGCTCGTCTACCGCGAGCGCGGCCAGGGTATCCGCCAGCGGCTGGACGCGCTAGCGTGGAACGGGCGCTTCTTCACGCATCACGTGCCGGAACAGGAGGGGCTCACGCGCGACCTGGGCGTGGACGAAGCGGGGCAAGTCTCGCTCTCCAACGCCTACTCGCTCAACCGCCGCATCTCGCACGAGCAGTGCGTCGCGATCATCCAGACCTACCTCGACCTGAAGGACCACCTGCCCCCCGGCTCGCCCGGCGAATGGTACACGATCTACCCGCCGTTCCAGAAGGGCTACGGCGGCCACAACGCGATCTGGCAGTACATGAACGCCAGCGTCACGCCGATCGTCGCGGGGGAACTGGCGCACGGCGCGTTCGAGCACGGCTTCGAGGGCTACGCCGTGGACATCCTGCGGCGGCTGTCGGCGCTGGGGAAGCAGCACGGCGGCGTCTTCCATTGCAGTTACACCGGCGCGTTCCTGCCGCCCCCACCCCGCCAGTTCACGCGGGTCAACCTGGCGCCCTATGCCAACATGAGCGCTTCGCTCGTGGACTCCCCCGAGGCCCCCGATTGGAGGAGCGACGAACACGCCAACCTGCTCGACCTGCCCAAGGGCGAGCAAGTCTTTGGTGACGTCCCCTTCTTGGTGCTCGAAGGAAACGTCACCCCGAGCGAAGTCGAAGGGCACGTCACCCTGAGCGAAGTCGAAGGGCCACGGGGCTGCATCGGCCTGAGCGAGCGCCCAGGGTACATCCGGCAAGTCGAGATTCCCCTCGGGATCGAGGCCGCCTCAATCTATTTCCTGCATGTCCTGGCGCGCACTGAAGGTGGGGTAGGCGGCACAATCACACTGCACTACGCCGACGGCTCTTCGTTCAGCCAGTACGTCGTCGAAGGCGAAAATGCCCTGCCGATCAGCCACTGGCTATACCTGGACGTGCGCCACGACGAACACGACAAGCGCCGCGCCAGGGTTGTCTGGCACGCCAACCACCCCCGCCACCTGAACCAGTTCGTCGTCGCCTATGGGCTGGACAATCCCCACCCCGAAAAAGAGATCAGCCACGTCACCCTCAAGGCCGCCGACACACGGACGATGTGGTTCGTGCTTGGCCTGACGCTGTGCGACGCCGAGGTCTACTTCAAGCCTGGCCTGATCTCATTTGGCATCCCCAACGGCTGGGGCGCAGCGGCGGTGGTGTACGCGCTGATCGAGGGGCTGGCGGGCGTGGTGGATAGCGGCGTGGCCTACGACCGCGTTGCGCTGTCACCCCGCTGGACGGCGGCCGGGATAGATCAGGCGGACGTCGTCGTGCACTACCCTGACTCGACCGGTTACGCCGCGTATCGTTACCGGCACGACCCGCAGAACGCCACAATCGAAATCGAACTGACCGGCAGCGGGGAGACGTGCGCCTGCCACGTGCTCCTGCCGGCGGAGGCGGGCCAGGTCCTGTCCGTTCGCGCTGGGGACGAACCGCTCGACTTTGCGTGCACCCAGGTCGAACACTCGCGCTACGTAGACTTTATGCTGAGCCTGGCCGGCCCGCGCCACGTGACGATCCACTATGCGACTGGGAATCCCTACTCCCGATAGGCCCGCACCTGGTGCATCGGCGTGCCGACCATGCGAAACGCACGCCGCTCGGCCTCGTAACAGATGCGCTCCTCGTCGAGCGTCAGCAGTTCCCTGTCACGCATCAGCAGCCGTCCGTCCACCATGACGTGGCTCACGTCCGATGGATGCGCGGCATACACGACGCCGGCAGCCGGATCGTGGCGCGGGAACCAGTGCGGCGCGTGAGTGTCCAGCAGGATCAGGTCGGCCGGATGGCCCGGAGCCAGCACGCCGCTCCCGCCGAAGCCCAACGCCCGCGCGCCCGCCTGCGTCGCCAGGCGCAAGACCTGCGTGCGTGGCAGCGCCTCGGGCCGCCCCTGCGCGTTCTTGTGGTAGAGGCCGGTGATGCGCAGCACCTCCAGCATGTTGAGGTCGCTGTTCGAGGCCGGGCCATCCGTGCCCAGCGCGACGTCCACCCCACCCGCCAGCAGCCTGGGCAGCGGCGCCATCCCCATCGCCAGCTTGAGGTACGTCTTGGGTGTGTGGGCCACGTGTACGCCTTTCTCCGCCAGGATCGCAATGTCCTGATCGCTCACGGCAATGCAGTGGGCAGCGATCGTCGGAACGTCGAACACACCCAGCGCGGCCAGGTGGGCCACCGGCGTCTTGCCGTGAGCCGCCAGCGAATTGTCAACCTGCGCCTGCGACTCGGCCACGTGCAGGTGCACGCCGACGCCCAACTCGTGCGCCGCCTCAGCAACCTGGCGCAAGAATTCCGGCGGGCACATGTAGGGAGAATGAGGCCCCAGGACGCAGCGGATGCGGCCATCGGCTGCCCTGTGCCACTCCCGCACGAAGCGCAGCGTGTCGTCCAACGTGACGCCGCCCACCTCGTGCTCGACACCAATGCCGAACTGGCACCAGGCCAGGCTGGCCTTCATTCCTGCTTCCTGGACGGCCCGGGCCACCTGGCCCATCCAGAAATAATGATCGGCGAACCCGGCGATCCCTGCGCGGATCATCTCGCAACAGGCCAGCGCCGCCCCCCAGTACACGTCCTCCTCCTCCAACGCCGACTCGGCTACCCAGATCTTTTCGTTCAGCCAGCGGTCGAAAGGCAGGTCCTCGGCCCAGCCGCGCTCGAGCGTCATCGCCGCGTGGGTGTGGGCGTTGAAGAAGGCAGGCAGCACCACCAACTCGCACCCGTCCACTATCTCGTCGGGAACAAAGCCGGGCGGGACCTGGCCTACAGCCAGGATGCTCTGGCCTTCAATAGCGATCTCTGCGTGGTGGAGGATGCGATCCTCCTCATCCAGGGTGATAATCGTCACGTCGCGGATCAGCGTGCGCATCGTCGTCTCCTGAGTGTATGTGTGGGGCCTACCAACGTAGGAAAATCCGCCCGCTACTGGTGCTGCTCAACCACCTCTACAAGACGTACGGCGCACCTCATCAAGAGATGCGCCGTACTCGTTTGGTCCGGCTATCCCAGGGGAACTCTAGCGAGTTCCTCGGAGGTGATGCCGGGCCGATGGTTCAGAGTAACTATCCATAGACACCACCTCCTCCGTTTCAGGATACTTATATTATCCCCCAAAACGGCGACCTTGTCAAATCACGCCACACCTGATGGTCAAACTACTGTTTCTCATACGGCGTCCCGTCCGCCGCCGGCATCCTCGACCGCCCGACGAACCCGGCCAGCACGATCATCGTTGCGAGATAGGGTGCCATCCCGAGCAGGTCGGGCGGCACGCCCACCTGCAGGATGGCCAGTTTCTCCTGCCACGAGTCGAAGAACCCAAAGATCAGCGACCCGAGGAACGCCGTAGGTGCGTTCCAGTTGCCGAAAATCATCGCCGCCAGGCCCAGAAAGCCTTTGCCAGCGGTCATCCCCTCGTTGAAGCGGCCCGCCGCACCGATGCTCATGTATGCGCCGGCCAGCCCCGCGATCATCCCGCTGATGAACACGTTGACGTAGCGCGTCCTGAAGACGTTGATCCCCAACGTGTCGGCCGCCCGGGGGTGCTCACCCACCGCCCGCGTCCGCAAGCCCCAGCGGGTGTAGTACATCACAAAGTATGTCACTCCCACGAGGACGAACAGGAAGTAGATGATGGGACTTTGGTTGAACAAGACCGGCCCGATGACCGGAATCCTCCACAGGACCGGGATGCTGACCGCACTGATCGCCGGCCCGGGCTGGTTCAGTTCCCGGTAGTTGTTGAGGATCGCCCGCTGCAGGTAACTGGTGAGCCCCAGCGCCAGGATGATGATCCCGGTCCCACTGACGACCTGCGCCACCTTGAAGCGGATGGACAGCACCGCGTGCAGCGCCGCCAGAAGCCACCCGGCCAGAATCCCGGCCAGCAGGCCGACGACCATGCTCTTGGTGACGCTGGCGAAGACGACCGAGGTGAATGCCCCCGCCAGCATCATGCCCTCGATCCCGATGTTGACCACGCCCGACCGCTCGCTCCACAGGCCACTGAGTGCCGCCAGTGCGATCGGCGTGGCTCTCACCAGGCTGCTGACCAACATGCCGGTCAGGTTGATGGACTTGTCCCGGCTGGCCCACACGAGAAACGCAGCGATGCTGATGGCAGCCACCAGGACAACCACCAGGTTGACACGCCTGAAGCCCCAGACAAAGTACCAGACGTTGATGGCGGCCACCAACCCTCCGAGTACGTAGAGCGCGATCGAGGTGGAAAAGACCAGGTCGGGCGCTGCGATCGTTACGCCTCCTCGCTGACTGGCGAGCGCAAACGTGGAGCGCTGGCCCGCCGTGCCCCGCGACAAGACGAGGATCAGGACCACCACTACCAGGAATGCCCCACCGATGATAAACTCCTTACGGCTTCGCCCTGCCTTGGGAACCTGATTCGACTGTTTCATTGGCCTTCCCCTCTCCTATGCACTCCAGCCCCGCTGCAACATGCGCTCCTCGGCGCGTGCCGCCTTCAGCCGGTAGAGGCCACGGATGATCTCCGGCGCGGCGACGAAGATGATCACCATGCCCTGGACGATGCGGATCATCTCGACCGGGACACTGGCCACGGACTGCATGCGCGCCGCCCCCGCCCGCAGGAAGCCAAACAGCAGCGCAGCGAGCACCACTCCGACGGGGTGGCTGTTGCCCAGCAGTGCCAGCGCAATCGAATCAAAACCGTAGCCGGTCGAAAAGGCTCTCACCAGGCGATGGTCCAGGCCCAACACCTGGTTCGTGCCGGCCAGCCCGGCCAGCGCCCCGCTGAGCGCCATGGTCAAGACGATGGTGCGCATGATGTTGACGCCCGCGTAGCGCGCCCCGCGGGGGTTCGCGCCAACCATGCGAATCTCAAAGCCGTACTTGGTCTTCCACAGGAACCAATAGACCAGCGCCGCCAGCGCTAGTGCCAGGAAGAAGCCCACGTGTAGCCGCATCGGGCGTGGGAACAGCGCCGGCAGGTACGCGCTGGGTTTGATCTCCGGCGTGATGGGCATCCCGTCCCCGCGCATCATCGGTCCCCCTTGCAGGAGGTAATCGGTCAGCCGGAAGGCGACATAGTTCATCATGATCGTGTTGATCACCTCGTGCGCCCCAAAGCGCGCCTTGAGGAAACCCGGAATCGCCCCCCAGATCGCGCCGGCCAGCGCACCCGCCAGCAGCGCCAGCGGCAGGTGGACGTACCCGGGCAGGCCAGACATGGAATAGCCCACGTAAACCGACGCCAGCCCGCCCACGAACAGTTGTCCTTCAGCGCCGATGTTGAACACCCCGCCACGGAACCCCAGCGCCAGCGCCAGCCCGGCAAAGATGTAGGGCGCTGAAGTCACCAGGCTCTCGCTGAACGGCCGCAGTGCCTCCAGCAAATCTCTGGACTCCCCGGTCTTACGCAGCGTGCTGATGGCCCGGACAATCGTGGCCGGGTTGCCAAAACAGCCCTCGAACAGCGCGATGTAGGCGTCCCGGATCGTCACCCAGGTCGTCGAAAGCACACCCAGCGGATTTTGGAACAAGTTTTTCCACGCCGTCAGCACTACGGGGCTCGACACCGCAATGATGACCGCTCCGATGATCAGCGCAGTAAACACGGCCAGCGCAGGTACCAGCAGCGACTGCCACACGCCCTTCCTGACCAGGACCCGTTGAAGGTCAATGCCCTCGGGTTCACCCGGAGCCTTGGCTGTTTGGGATGATTCCATCTTGTCGTTCAACGGAGTCTCCTTTCTGAATCAAGCAGCAACCTGGACGGGTGCTTCTTCCCTGACCCCCGCCATGAGCAACCCCAATCGCTCCTTGGTCGCCTCCTCAGCGGGCAGCAGCGCGACGATCTCCCCCTCGTACATCACGGCAATACGATCCGCGAGGCTCATGATCTCGTCCAGCTCGGGCGAGACCAGGAGCACTGCACAGTTCTCGTCTCGCTTCTGCATAATACGCCCGTGGATGTACTCGATTGACCCCACGTCCAGCCCGCGCGTCGGTTGCGAAGCGATCAGCAACTTGATCGGGCGCGAGAATTCACGCGCGACGATGACCTTCTGCTGGTTGCCGCCCGAAAGATTGGAGACCGGAACGAATATGCTGGGCGTGCGCACGTCGAACAGTGCCACCCGCTCTTCCGCCGCCTTGTCAATCTCGCGCGGTTGCAAGACGATGCCCCTGGCATAAGGTGGGACGTAGTACGTATTCATGACCAGGTTGTCTTCCACCGGGAACGGCAACACCAGGCCATCCCGCTGGCGATCTTCTGGCACGTGCGCAGTCCCAACTTCCGTGATGGCCCGCGGTGTGGCGTGCGTTGTATCCTGCCCCAGGATGGTCACCCTGCCGTTTTCGACCCGTCGCAGGCCCGTCAATGCTTCCACCAACTCGGTCTGGCCGTTGCCCTGCACCCCGGCAATGCCCAACACTTCGCCAGCCTGTACCTGCAGCGAGACGTCGCGCACGGCGACTGCGCCACGGTCGTCCCGCACGCGCACATGCTGGACGTCCAGCACCACCTCTCCAGGGTGTGCTGGCTCCTTGTCCACTTTCAGGATGACCTCGCGCCCGACCATCATCTTCGCCAGTTGCGCCTCGCTCGTCTCCGCCGGCGTCGTGCTGCCCACCACTCGTCCGCCCCGCAGCACGGTGATGCGGTCGGCGATCGCGAGCACCTCCTTGAGTTTGTGCGTGATAAAGATCACCGACTTGCCCTGGGCCACCAGCGAGCGGATGACCTTGAATAACTCCTCTGCCTCCTGGGGCGTAAGCACGGCCGTCGGCTCGTCAAAAATGAGGATGTCGGCTTCGCGATACAGAATCTTGATGATTTCTACGCGCTGCTGGACACCGACGGGCAGGTCCTCGACCACTGCATCCGGGTCCACCTCCAACCCGAAGCGGGACGAAATCTCGCGGATGCGTGCTGCCGCGGCCTGCCGGTCGAGCATCACACCGCCCTTGATAGATTCGACGCCCAGCATCACGTTCTCGGTTACTGTAAACACTTGCACCAGCATGAAATGCTGGTGCACCATCCCGATCCCCTGGTGGATGGCATCATTCGGATTGTGGATCTCTACCCTGGCCCCACGCACGATGATTTCACCTTCGTCGGGAGTATACAGGCCATAGAGGATGTTCATGAGGGTCGTCTTGCCCGCGCCGTTCTCACCCAACAGCGCCAGGATTTCGCCTTCGTTGAGCGTCAGGTCAATCGCATCGTTCGCCAACACGCCAGGGAACGCTTTGGTCACACTGCGCAATTCCAGGACTGGGGGCATATTGCTCGCTCCTTTCCGATGTACTCATCCGCAATGATCGGCCCTGCTCCAGCCCCTACTTCCAGGGGCCATCCACCCCGAGGATGGGGCGGTAAGCACTGCTCGGATACACCCTTGGTGGTTGGCCTTGCTCCGGCCCCCGGTACTCCGGCCCCCGTCCCCCAGGGGCCGCTCACCCCGAGCACAGGGTAGGGAGCCCTGTTCGGGTAGGCTTACCTGGTGGTGCCAGGACAAGGCATCCTGGCACCACTCGGTTAGTGCATGCACGCGGTAGCCGGGAGATCTAGTACAGGCCACCGGGGCAGTTTTGCGGATAGGAGATGCAGCCGGTGTCCGCAATCTCGCCCGAGATGATCTTACTCTGCAGATCCTCGATCTCGGCCTTCAACTCAGCCGGAACAGCGCTCTCCAGGTCGTGATACGGGGCAATGCCCACGCCGCCGTTCGCCAGGTCGCCGATGTAGGTGCCGCAGCCCTTGAAGGTGCCTGCGATCGTCTCCTGGATCACGGCGTAGCAGGAGTTGTCCATCTTCTTCATCACGCTGGTCAGGATCACATCCTGAATCCCGGACAGAGACCTGTAGCCGTCCGTATCCACCCAGATACCGTAGCCGCCGCGCTCGCGGGCCACGTCGAAACCGGGCGAGCCGATCAGGCCGCCGACGGGGATGAAGATGTCCGCCCCTTCGTCGAACAGCGACTCGGTGGCTTCCTTGCCCTTGGTCAGGTCAGAGAAGTCGCCGGTAAAGAGCCCCTCGCCGGTCTCGTTGTCCCAGCCGATCAGTTGGACGCTCGTGCCGTGTACCTGGTTGTAGTACTCCATGCCGGCCTGGAACCCGACACCGAAGATCGTGACGGTGGGGATCTTGGCTCCGCCAAAGTACCCGATCTTGCCGGTCTTGGTCATCCCGGCGGCCAGATAACCGGCCAGGAAGGCGGCCTGGTCTGTCTTGAAGACCTGGCCTTCCACGTTGGGGACGCACTCCTTGTTCCCTACCACCCCTTCGGGCACCCCGAACGGGTCTGGGTACGCATAGTCCACGATGCTGAATTTGACGTCCGGATACTGAGCGGCCACCTTGGCCAGGTCACCGCCCAGGAAGAACCCGGCGGCGATGACCAGGTCGTAGCCCTGGCTGGCGAACTCGGTCAGGTTGGGCTCGTACTGGGTCGCCTCGTCGGACTGGATGAACTGGACCTCAACACCGAAATCCTGTGCCGCGCGCTGGATGCCTTCCCACTGGTTGGTGTTGAAGCTCTGGTCGTCAATGCCGCCCGTATCGGTAACGAAGCCAACGCGGAAAGGCTTGGCCGGGACCTCTGTAGGCGGTACTTCCGTCGGAGGAACTTCCGTCGGAGCCACTACCGGGGCCTCCGTCGGAGCCACTACCGGGGCCTCCGTCGGAGCCACGGTCGGCTTAGGGCCACACGCCGCCAGCAGTGCCACGGCGATCAACAGGCTGATGCTCGTCAAAAGCAACTTACGCATTTCGATTCTCCTCCTTAAAGAGTTTGCTACATGGTTTGGTTTACACTTATGGGAATCAGTCACCGCGTACTCTCGATACACCACCCCCCTTCGCTTGCCTTACGGAACAGGAGGCCCGGCTTCAGCCGGGAAACCCCCGCTCGACGGGAGCCTCCGCCGTATCGTGTACTACAAATCAGGCTACCCCCTATTATAGCCAAAGTGGCAATAAAGACAAGCAAGCGTTCCCCCGCTTGTAGCCCTCGCCAGTCTTACCCGTCCACTGCCAACCAAAATAGTTGACAGTCTCCACTAACCTGTATGCTCGCTCCGCTCGTGCCGGGCCAGGTGCGCCGGCTCCAGGCTTTCCACTTCACCGCTAAAGATGCCGGTCAGGCCAACCCGGGGGTCGAGCCCACGTGTCTTGCGCGCTTCACAGATCTGGCACTGCCCCGGGCAACCGCCGAAGCGGGTGTCCTCGGGTTCTACGTACTTGGCGATCACCCCTTCATAGTTCCTAAAGATCACCGTGCGTTCGTTCCTGCTCAGCACGTAGCACGGGCCGACCGGCGTTTTCCCGCCGCCCCCTGGCACGTCCACGATGAACTGCGGCACGGCCAAGCCGGAGGTATGCCCCCGCAGGTGCTCGACGATCTCGATCCCCTTGCCGACCGAGGTGCGAAAGTGGGCGATGCCCTGCGACAGGTCACACTGATAGAGGTAATAGGGACGCACGCGGTTCTGTACCAGGCGCTGCACCAACTCCTTCATCACGTACGGGCAGTCGTTGACCCCCTTCAACAGCACGCTCTGGTTGCCCAGCACGAAGCCCGCGTCCGCCAGCCTGGCCAAAGCAAGCCGGGACTCGGGCGTGATCTCCTTGGGGTGGTTAAAGTGCGTGTTGATCCACACCGGCTGGTACTTGTTGAGCACGTTCAGCAACTCGTCGGTGACCCGCTGCGGCAGCACCACCGGTATACTCGTGCCGTAGCGCACGATCTCCACGTGGGGGATCTCGTGTAGCCGGGCCACGATGTACTCCAGCCGCTCGGTGGACAGTGTAAATGGATCGCCGCCGCTCAGGAGGACGTCGCGCACGCCCTTCGTTTGTCGCACGTAAGCGATCATCTCGTCAATCTGGGCTTGCGAGCGCGGCCTGTCTGTCTCGCCGGCCATCCGCCGCCGCGTGCAGTGGCGGCAATACATGGCGCACTGGTCGGTGACCAGGAACAGCACCCGGTCCGGGTAGCGGTGAGTAAGCCCAGGCACGGGCGAATCCACGTCCTCGTGCAGCGGGTCGGCCATGTCCTCGGCGCTGATCCGCGTCTCGAGGATCGTCGGCACCGCCCGCGTGCGGATGGGGCAGGAGGGATCATCGGGGTCCATCAGGCTGGCATAGTAGGGCGTGATGGCCATGCGCAGTTTGTTCAGCGACTTTTCGATGACCTCTTTCTCTTCGTCCGTCAGGTGGATCACCTGGCTCAGCTCGGCAACGGTCGTGATGCGGTTGGCCACCTGCCAGTGCCAGTCGTTCCACCGCACCTCGTCCACGTCCTGCCACAGCGGAATACTCCGATAGGGTCTTCTTTCCGTCATTCTACAATCCTTTCGGTAAAGTGGGGCAGGCTTTCTAGCCTGTCGCAATCGTCTCCCACTTCTCGGTGAAGTGTATGCCCAACCGTTCCAGTTCGGCCAGGACCGGTCCGTAGATTTCTGGAATCACCGGCGTGTGGACGCCGCTCAGGTTGATCTGCCCCTGCAAGATCAGTTTGACGCCGATCGCCGCCGGCAGGCCGACCGTCCGCGACATGGAGGTGTCGCCGTGCGGAATCCCAAAGTCAATCATCGTCGAGATGATCCTCTTGCTGTGGGGCAGGCTTTCCAGCCTGCCACTGTAGGGCAGGCTTTCCAGCCTGCCACTGTGGGGCAGGCTTTCCAGCCTGCCACTGTGGGGCAGGCTTTCCAGCCTGTCACTGTGGGGCAGGCTTTCCAGCCTGTCGCTGTGGGGCAGGCTTTCCAGTCTGTCGCTGTGGGGCAGGCTTTCCAGCCTGCCACTGTGGGGATACTCGGCGATGAGTTCGTGCTGCAGAATCAGCAAATCCCGCTCCCCCTCTTCGTACTGCATCTTCTCCAACATGCGCGCGGTCAGGACGTCTATCGGCGCACCTTCCCGCAGCGGCAGCAGATCATTGCTCAAGAGCCCCAGCCATTCCAGATTATATATGACCGGTGAATCTTCCGCAACCTTCAAATAGGCGGCCAGGTCCTTTTTGAGGTTGCCCTTGCTCCCGATCAGCCTGGCCGTGAACTGGGCAAACGTTAACCCGGCAATGTCGTCCCGTTTCTTTTCGTCGAGCAAGCCCAGCTCTGCGATCTTTCGCAGCGTCGCGCACCACCCCACGTTGCGCAGCGTGCCACGGAACATGCTCCTGGCGCTCGTGATGCCGTAGGTCTGCATGTAGGGCAGGCTGTCACGGTTGGGGTAGCCCTCGAAATCCAGCATCTTCCCGTCAACTTCCACGGGCACAGTCCAATAGTGCTCGAACAGCGTCTCACCGGGGACGGACACTTCCTGGCCGTCCTTCAGATAGCGGGCCGGGTTCTTGCCCGCCAGGAGTACACCCCGGGGGCTCCAGGAGAACTTGTAGCCGAACGGGTTGGTGTTGGCCTCCGGCGCGGGCAGCCCGCCGCACCAGGAGGTGAAACTGGTGATCTCCCCGCCGTCGTGCTGCACGCGGTGGATGACCTTCATCGCCGTCATGTGGTCAATGCCCGGGTCCACGCCGATCTCGTTCAGCAGGATGACGCCCGCCTCTTTCGCGGCCCTGTCCAGTTGGGCCATGGACTCTTTGACGTAGGACGTGGTGACCATGTGCTTGCGGTGCTTGACGCACAGCCTGGCGACCATCGGGTGATAGGCGTAGGGCAAGAGGCTGACGGCCAGGTCGGCCTGGCGGATCAGATCCTCCACGGCCGCCTCGTCGTGCACGTTCACCTGGCGCGCCTCCCCCTGCGGATGGCCCTGGATGATGTCCTGGGCCTTGCTGACGGTACGGCTGGCCACAGTGACGTGAAAGTCTGGCTGGTCCAGCAAATAGCGGGCGTGCGCACCCGCAACCAGGCCAGCGCCGAGAACGAGAACCCTTTTCATCTCATACCCTCCTCAATCGCGATTTGCGCTCTGCAATTTGCTATTTGCTATTTGCTATTTGCTATTTGCTATTTGCTATTTGCTATTCGCTATTTGCTATTCGCTATTTGCTATTTGCTATTCGCTATTCGCTATTTGCTATTTGCTATTCGCTATTCGCTACATGAGTTGTTCGATGTAACGGTAATCCGGCGTCAGTTCGCCCCGGTGGGCGATCACGGCCCGCCTGATCTCCGGCGGAAGTGCCAGTTGCTCGAAGGGCGCCGAGAAGTCAGCCTGCGCGATGGCCGGGATGAATGCCGAGAGCACCCGGCTAAAGTCCACCGAGGCGTCCCGGGGCAACTCGCTCGGCAGGATGTCCACCGCCATCACCACCGGTCCCTCTCCTGCGTAGCCATCGGCCGCTTCGCCGGTGAAGGGGTCGTAGACAAAGACGGGCCTGTCTGCTTCAGTGCTACGGACAGTACATTCGATCGCCCCCCCGATGTCGCAACTGATGTCGCCGATGACCCGTAGGCGGGGTTGGCCCACGCTGTACAGTTGCTTGAGATATTCGTTCGTGACGAGCCTGGGATACTTGTCCTCCCAGTAGATGCAATTCACGACCGTCGTCAGGTAGGGCAGGTAACTCTCGAACCTGCCCCGGTACTTTTCAGGGTGCTTGTAGTAATCCTGCAACTCGAAGCGGGTCCCCGGCGAGACGGGCTCGGCCGTGTGCTCTTCCTTGAACACCGCCTTGTAGATCACGTTCGTCGCATGGTCCGAGCGTTCGGCAAGCGAAGCGACTTCCTGAGGTTCTATCTCCACGATGGGTAGAAGGTCGAGGATCTCCCAGACCCCGCGAGCAACGTTCCCATATCCGGCAATGCCACAGATCAGGGGAGTCACTGGCTCGGGGAGGCCCTCGACTTTGAGCTCCTGGCCCACTTTGGAAACGGCTTCCTTAACACTCGCCAGGTCTTTGTACTCGTACGTGTGGCGGAGTTGGCTGAAAGGATTGGGCATCCCTTCCCACTCCAGGCGCTGCCCCAGCGCCCACAGCGTCTCAACCATCCCGGCCAGCCCCGCGTGTCGCCCGAAAAAGATCAGCCGCCGCCCGTTCCCATCGGTGATCCTTTCATAGTCAATCAGCGTGCACCCCAACTCCAGCATCTTTCTGAGCATAGGCATGTTGAAGGGCTGACCCTTGACGACGTGGGCAAAGAAGACGTAGGTCTTCCCCGGCTCAAAAAAGTCCATTGGCATCTCTTTCACGGCAAAGACGATGGGACAGGCGGAAAGGTCCTCCCGCACAAGCGCGCCCGCCTGGGTGAACTCTTCCTCTGCAAAGACCCGGATGGGCGAAGGTTGTACTCGCACCTCGATGCCATGTTCTTCCCTGAGCCTCCTGGCGTCCTCGGGCGTCACCGGCACGCGGCGCTCCCAGCGGCTCTTGTCCTCTCGACGAACTCCGATTTGTATAGTCATATCCTAACTTCCTTTGCGTCACGTATTACGCCTCACGCCAACGTCACTCCTCTGCCTCCCAAGTCGGAGACCAACGATAACTCAGTTTATAACTGCGGACGATCATCAGCGTCTCCACAGAACGGATACCGGGAATCATCTGGATCTGCTGAGTGAGCAAGCGGGTGAGGTGGTGCAGGTCACGACAAAAGACCTCGATCATCAGGTCAAAGCGGCCCAGCGTCATGACCAGATAACTGACCTCGGGGAGATCCGTGATCGCTCGGGCGACCTGGTCTACCGCGCTAGGCTCGACCGTCACGCCGACCAGGGCCGGGGCCTGAAAGCCCAGCGCAGAAGGGTCCACGATCCCCACGTTGCGGATGATGCCTTCCTCGACGAGGTTCCGATAGCGGGCGCGGATCGTCGTCTCGGAGACGCCAGCCTGTTTGGCGATCTGGGTGAAAGCTGCCCGCCCGTCTGCCTGCAGAGTCTGCAGAATGAGTTTATCCAGATCGTCCATAGTCCCTCTGGAAGGTTGGGTTTGGTCCCGGTTCATGCTTACTCACTCCTGCCAGGTTCGAAAATCAACGCTCCGATTCCATTCTAGCACATAATTCGACGCCCGTCAATCGTTTCACTTCGTCTTTCAGGCAAAATCGGCATTCTGGCGTTGGTACCATTTGTTTTGTGCGAGGGCAGACGGGTCGGAATTGACGGTCAATTGGGGATGTGATATACTGGAGTGCGGGAGATCGAGGAATGGAGGAGAGGCGTAGACTGGGATACGAGGACGTGCGCCCTCTGCTGGACCGTTTGCTGGTCCTATTGCAGGCGCGGCTGGGCGAGCGGCTGCTCGCCGTAGCACTCTATGGCTCCCTGGCGCGGGGGCAGGCACATCCTGACAGCGATATGGACCTTCTGGTCGTGTACTGCGGTGACAAGATGGCAATCTTCGACCAGTTTATGGAGATGCGGCTGTACGACCTGGAACACACACGAGAGTGGATCGAACTGAAAAGCGAGGGTATCAAGCCTGACCCCTACCCGGTCTTCTTTAACCAGGCCGAACTGGCAGATACGCCGTGGCTTCTGCTCGACATCCAGGATCACGGCATCGTCCTATATGACCCGCATGCCATCTTACAACGCAAACTCGAGAGCCTGCGCCGCCGGCTCAAGGAACTGGGATCGCGCAAGGTAGTTCTGGGCGACGGAAGTTGGTATTGGGACCTGAAGCCCGACTGGAAGCCAGGGGAGGTGATCGAACTGTGACCAACCATGAGCGGGCAGCCAGCATATTCCGCGGAGCGGAGTGGGCATACCACGACATGGAGCGGGCATTGGCAGAGAAGGAATGGAACATCGCTGTGCGCCGTGCTCAGGAAGTCGTGGAATTGGCGCTGAAGGGGCTACTGGCTTTGATGGGAGTGGACTACCCTAAAGAGCATGACCCGGCCGACGTCTTTGCCCGCGCTGTCCACGAACGCGGGTTGGCCATGGAGGGGAAAACGTTAGAGGAGATTCGCGTCTTCTCTGCTCGCCTGGCCCATCGTCGGGCTCCGGCCTTCTACTTCGAGATACGCGTCGAGGAGCAAGAGGCACGCCAGGCAGCAAAGGACGCGGCACACATGCTTGTCTGGACACAGGAATGGCGGAAGTGGCTGGAGAAAACGTGAACCGTCATCCTGTGCCAAATGTCGGATAACGTGTGGGCATGGCAGGAGGCAAAGGTGCTACAAGGAAGCCCTCGAAAACTCAGGTGCGTGCCCATCCTCGGCCTGTTCACCGCACTCGTGCTATTGGCAACGGCCTGCAGGGGCGTGACGACGCCCACCTCACCCGCAACCGAGACAGGTTCCGCCTCTGTAAGCGCGTCGGATCACACCCCACCCAGAGTAGATCAGGCGCAGAATATACAACGCCCTCCGTACACCCAATCCACCAGGCTCAGATTCGACCATTTCAGCCTCGAACAGGGCCTCTCCCAGAGTGGTGCTCTATGCATGCTACAGGACCGCCGGGGCTTCGTATGGATTGGCACCGAGGACGGGCTGAACCGCTTCGACGGCTACAACTTCATCGTGTACCGGCCTGACCCGCAAGACCCCCATAGCCTGAGCGATGGCCACATTCTGTCCATGGTCGAAGGCCGATCCGGTGTGCTCTGGATTGGCACGTACGGCGGCGGCCTGAATCGCTATGACCCCCAGACGGGCCATTTCGACCATTACCGGAACGACCCAGCCGACCCCAACAGTTTGAGCGACGATCACGTCTTCTCCGTGTATGAGGATCGAACGGGCCTGCTCTGGGTTGGCACTCGTGATGGTGCGCTCAATCGGTTCGATCCACAGGCGAAGCAGTTCGTCCGTTACCAAAACGACCCCTATGATCCTCACAGCCTGAGCCAGGGGACAAGTTTGACCGTCTTCGAAGATTCGGCCGGCGTGCTGTGGGTCGGCACTGGCGGTGGGCTCAATCGCCTGGACCGGGAAACCGGGCAGTTTGTCCATTATCAGAACGATCCCGCCGACCCTCACAGCCTGAGCAACAGTGCCGTCCAGGCAATCTACGAAGACCGCTCAGGCGTGCTCTGGTTTGGCACTGCCGGCGGGGGTTTGAACCAACTTGATCGGGAGACGGAGACCTTCGTCCACTACCAGAACGATCCCGGCGACCCGCATAGCCTGAGCAACGACAACGTTACATCCATACTCGAAGATTCGGCGGGGCTACTGTGGGTTGGCACAGCCGATGGCCTCAATCGCCTGGACTTGTCCCGAGCCAGGGCCCTGAGCCTGTCGAAGGGGCAGCCGAAGGATCGGGAAACCGGACAGTTCACCCGTTTCCGCCATGACCCCAATGACCCATCTAGCCTGAGCAAGGATGATGTCAGGTCAATCATCGAAGACCAGGCGGGTGGGCTGTGGATTGGAACCTATGGTGCCGGCCTCAACCGCTACGATCGTCAAATGGAGCGCTTCGCTCTTTATCAGGTTGACCCCCATGACCCCAATAGCCTGAGTGGGAACAGCGTATGGACCGTGGTCGAGGATTCAGCGGGTGTGCTGTGGATTGGCACGGACGGCCAGGGCCTCAACCGGTTCGACCGGGCAGCGAACCAGTGGCGCCATTACCAGAACGACCCCGCTGACCTGCACAGCCTGAGCAACAACACCGTCATAGCGATAACCGAAGACCGCGCAGGGATACTTTGGGTTGGCACGTCTGAGGGGCTCAACCGGTTCGACCGCGAGGCAGAGCGGTTTGCCCGCTACCAATACGATCCCGCCAATCCGTATAGCCTGAGCAGCAATACGATCTGGTTCATCCACGAAGATCGTCTTGGTGCGCTGTGGATCGGAACAACCCGGGGTCTGAACAAACTGGACCGCAAAACAGGGCAATTCACCCGCTACCTCAACGACCCAGACGATCCTCACAGTCTGAGCGACAACGACGTCGGATCTGTCTTGGAAGACCGGGCGGGCGTGCTCTGGTTTGGAACCCATCGCGGGCTGAACAGGCTTGATCGAGACACCGGGCAATTTACCCACTACCAAAACGATCCCGATGATCCGCAGAGCCTGAGCCACGACATCGTCTTCTCGATCTACGAAGACCGGGCCGGCACGCTATGGCTCGGTACCTGGGGCGGCGGCCTCAACAGGCTTGTCCTGAGCCAAGGCCCTGAGCCTGTCGAAGGGGCAGCCGAAGGATTTGACAGGCAGAATGAAACCTTTGCCCATTACCGGGTGAAAGATGGGCTGCCGAACGACGTGATCTATGGCATCCTCGAGGACGATCGCGGCAATCTCTGGCTGAGCACGAACAACGGAATCTCCAGGTTCGACCCGCGCACAGAGACCTTCAAAAACTATGACGTCGGCGATGGGCTACAGAGCGCCGAGTTTAACTTCAATGGCTACTTCAAGAGCCAGAGCGGTGAGATGTTTTTTAGCGGCATCAACGGGTTCAATGCGTTTTACCCCGATCGCGTCATAGACAATCCCTACGTGCCCCCTATCGTGTTGACGTCGCTGACGCAAGGCGGTCAGCTTGTCCTGAGCGAAGCCGAAGGAGCGGTGAATTTCGGCCAGGCTGTTGAAGCATTGACGCAAGTCACCTTCGAGTGGCCGAACAACGACTTTGCGTTTGAGTTTGCCGCGCTCAGTTACTTCCAGCCGGAGAAGAACCAGTACGCCTACGTGCTGGAGGGCTACGATGAAGGTTGGAATACCATCGGAACCAAACGATTCGGGCGCTATACCAACCTGCCGGGCGGAACCTACACCCTCAGGCTGAAAGGCTCAAACAACGATGGGGTGTGGAACGAAGATGGCCTTGCGGTGAAAGTCACCATCGTCCCGCCGTTCTGGGCCACCTGGTGGTTCAGGACCATCGTCGCCCTGATACTGGCAGGAACGGCGGTGGGGGGCTACCGGTTGCGCGTCAGGAACGTCGAGGCGCGCAGCCGTGCGCTCGAAAGGCAGGTGGCCAGCCGCGCCAAAGAACTGGCCGCGCTCAACGCCATCGCCGCCACCGTGAGCCAATCGCTGGAGCTGGACGAGATCCTCGACGGCGCGCTGGACAAGACACTGCAGGTTATGGAGATCGAAAGTGGCGGAATCTATCTCCTGGATGAAGATACCGGGGTGCTGACGATCGCCGTCCAGCGGGGATTCAACCCCCAGTTCGTGGCCGAGATTGACCGTCTGAAGGTCGGCGAGGGCTTTTCCGGGCGCGTGGCCCAGTCCGGCGAAGCGTTGGTGGTCAGGAACGTCTCGGCCGACCCTCGCCTCACCAGGATGGCCGTGCGGGAGGAAGGGCTCCACTCCCTGGCCAGCGTCCCACTGAGTTCGAAGGGCAAGGCGTTAGGGGCGCTGTTCGCCGTGACGCGCGGCTATCGCGAGTTCACCGACCAGGACGTCCAGTTGCTCACCTCCATCGGCCACCAGATCGGCGTGGTGATCGAGAACGCCAGGCTCCTCAAAGTCGAGCGGCGGCGGGCCGAGCAATTCCGCGTCATCACCGAGGTGGGGCGCCACCTGGCCTCCATCCTGGATATTGACGAGTTGCTGGGAGAGATCGTCCGCCTGCTCAAAGAGACCTTTGGCTACCACCTGATCACCATTGGCCTGATCGAGCCTGTCCTGAGCGAAGCCGAAGGAGGCGATCAGGTCGTCTTCAAAGCGGGAGCCAAGACGGACTGGCCCGAGCCCCAGTTCCTCCCTGCGCCGCTCAAACTTGTCCTGAGCGAAGCCGAAGGAGTGGGCGGCAGGGGCATCACCGCATGGGTGGCCGCCACAGGTGAACCACTTCTGGCGTCCGACGTCAGCCAGGAACCCCGCTACGTCGTGTGGCCCGACGCGGCCGAGACGCGCTCGGAGTTGGCCGTGCCGCTGAAGACCAAGTCCGGCGTCATCGGCGTGCTGAACGTCGAAAGCGACCAGTTGAACGCCTTCGACGAGAGCGACGTCGAGGTGCTCCAATCGCTGGCCAACCAGGCCGCCATCGCCATCGAGAACGCCCGCCTGTACGAGCAGGCCCAGCGACTGGCGGTCGTGGAGGAGCGCGGCCGGCTGGCCCGCGAACTCCACGATTCGGTCACCCAATCGCTGTATAGCTCGACGCTCCTGGCCGAAGCGGGGCAGCGGTTGGCCAAAGCCGGGGACATGGAGCGCGCGCAAGGGTATCTCTCCCGGCTCGGTGAGATCACCCAGCAGGCGCTCAAGGAGATGCGGCTGCTGGTCTACCAGTTGCGGCCGTTGGCGTTGAGCGAGGTCGGGTTGGTGGGGGCGCTGCAACACCGGCTGGACGCCGTCGAGCGGCGGGCGGGCGTGGAGGCGCGCCTGGTCGTGGAGGGGCAGGTCGAACTGCCAGCGACCGTGGAAGAGGAACTCTACCGCATCGCGCAGGAAGCGCTGAACAACGCGCTGAAGCACGCCGCCCCCACCCTGGTGACGGTAACGATTCGCGCCGACGGCGAGCACGTCGAGTTGGAGGTTGCAGACAACGGCCGCGGCTTCGATCCCCAG
>Ga0315285_10002183_pt1 | contig 20431 bp, 14 predicted proteins | sample YL17G09_36_MG_FD_203698 | JGI IMG/M metagenome (GOLD analysis project Ga0315285, IMG submission 203698) | Sediment microbial communities from Yellowstone Lake, YNP, Wyoming, USA - YL17G09_36 | ecosystem: Environmental > Aquatic > Freshwater > Lake > Sediment | place: USA: Wyoming | collected...
GGAATAATGATTTGCAGCGAACTCTTGTTCCCCGTGATCTTGGCCATCATTCTATCAAGACTTAAGTCATACTTAAGTCAATATATTAATCTTCTCGCCACCTGTACAATGCAGGTAGCCAATCCTGGTGGGCGATCAGGGCCTGAGAAGTGGTTTGCTGGTGAGAGATCCTCCGGTTCAAATCCCAGCTCCTTACTATGCCGACCGTCAACGACCCTACGTAGCACCTTGCGGCTCATTGCCTCAGGGAGAGTTGAAGGAGAAGTACAGCGAGAAGGTGGAGGAGATGGAGAAGGACCAAGAGATGAAGAAGGTGGAGAAGGAGGAGATCGTGGAGACGGAGAAGGAACTAGAGAAGAAGACGAAGACGTCGTCCAGCAGACTGGAATGCGGGCTCCGTTCATCCAACTAAGTAGACAGTATCTCTTGTCTGAGCGACTTGAGCTGGTTGTGTATCCGAACCGCCTCGACGTCGAAATCTTCAGGAATCTTCTTCAACATCAATTTCTCTTCGGAGTTGGTCAGAATATGTTCATTCGGGAACTCCATCTTCATGAGGCTCTTGCGATATTTGGCGTACAAGTCTAGCATATACTTCGTTTTCCTGACGATTGAATCTCGATACTTCTCAATGGTGAAATCAAACTCCCTCTCCATCATGTATATGTCGAGTATGTCACGAGGTTTGTACACAATCCTTGTCATCGCCGCCCTGCATTTCTCCGTGAATATCTCCCTCGAATCGTAGCAGGGGAGGACGATTTCTCTGCAGTACTCATCACATAGTTCTGGGAACACTAGCCTCAGACTCTCCAAGTCGAATCCATCTACATAACTCTTCAGCGGAGTATCTACTATAGGGAACTCTATCATGTCCACGAGATTCACCTGAACCTTAATCTTAACAGGAATCTCCAACACAACTGAGTTGTATTTCAACCAGAAGTCCATCATCTTGCCGCCACCGCGTATGTTCACGTCACCACCGTGAGCTAGGTCTTTTGACTTGTCTCCCGAAAATCCAAGTCCGAGATTTAGCGAGATATCTTTGAACTCCTTCAGATACCTGGAAATCTCAGCAGAGCATTGCCTTCCTTTGCCCTCCTTCCTGATCTGCAGCCAATTCGTATCCTGTCGTCTTGTGAAATCAACATCCTCGGAGAATCTGTAATATCCTGTGTAGGCTTTGACCAGACAGGTGCCGCCTTTGAAGACAAGATTATCATTGAGAAGCTTGTTTTGTGAGATGCTATGGAGGAGTCTGTGAAGGTGGTAATCCTTCTCGATCACTTCTGTACTGACTGAACCGCCGACCTTCCGCAACCCACCAAAGAATTCCTTCATAACCTCTTCCTCACGATCTCCTGTATCTTCGTAGGATATTCCACAAGGTATTGACGTACTTTGATCTTCTCAAGCAACTTCTCGTATTCTATGAACGGCGATATTGCGTTCCGCTCATCTTTGCTCTCAAGATATCGTTTGTAGACCAGATCCAAAACTGTCTTCTCTTTATCTGAAAACTTCAGCTCGAATTCTCTCCTTATTCCTGATTGGAAATGACTTCCTGACCATTTGAGAAACTGGTACCTTGCATCTGCAATTCTGATGACTTTCGTGGTCCTGTAGGAATCAGTAATAATGTAGTTGACTGTGAAATACTCATGAGTTAGTCCGTTGATTCTGAGCGCAGTCTCTAAACCCAGGTACCAATGCTTAACCGATTTAAGAGCCAGTGCCTCTGCCACAATTCTGAGAACCGGACGATCCGGAGTCCCAGCATCTCGCTCATCTGGGGAATTCACATAGAATATTCCCCGGAAGATCCTCACCAAGTAGTCATGCTCCAGTAGGTACCTCAAGCTCCGAGTGTAATCCTTCCCCATGTTCTGCGAAATCTGCCGAACGTGCTCCGAAGTGACGACCTTGCTGCCGTCAACCAGCAACTTCTTCCAGATGAGCACAGAACTAGACCGTGTCACAATATCCCACTAATTGGGATATTATGACTCAATATACTTATAATATTCCATCAAGATTCGACAATTCCGCTCTATTGTCCATATTCATGATTGTACCCGCAATACATACATATACATATTGTTACATACATATGCATACAAATGTATACTGATAGCGAAGGGAAAAGATGGTAAATTCACAAACAAGATACAAATCTCTCAGACTCAAAGAGGATGAATATCAGAGAATCAAGGACCTCCAAAGATACCTTCGCAGAAAGGGTACGGACACAGTGGATTGGCAAGAACTCAGACGACAGAACATCATCGAATTGCCTGATGATGAGGTGGAAGACTCCAACGATGATCTCACTATGGGGTTCGTTCTTGGTCTCGGAGCTGCTGCTCTAGCATACCTAATCTGGAAAGGCGCTCAGAGATAAGATCAATCGGAATGCAGCGCCTTCTAACTCCGGAATAATCCACGAGAGAAGGAGTCTCGAGAAGGAGCCCGGCATCGCAAACTCTGGAGTAATATGAGCTCGAAGAAGACCAGCTTGAGGCGGGCGAACCAGATCGAGCGTGACTGACCATTGAATGCCCTGCAACCGGCAAGAGACTATTGCCGGCCGAAAGTGAAGTCTGCATCCTGATGCATGCATACCCCTACATGCGGAGATCACTGAATCGAGTTCTCTGAACGGGTTGATCTTCTGGCGGCTCAAGGATGTTCAGACCCGGATTATCGCCTGGAATCTGCCGGTAATTAAAGCACCCAGCTATAACTGCCGGTATGATATCTGTAAGGGTGGTCCACTCGTATCGTCGACCTTCCTCCCATAGGGTCTTTTCCCAGAGATGCATGAGGACCTTTGAGTCTGAACATCTCACAGCGTGCGACGCGAAAAGGCAGCTAGATACTGTGGCGGCAGGAAACGCCAAGCAGTTTCTTACCATCAAGATAACATTGGGTGGCTCTGTGGAGAAGCCCTCTGACCAAGAAAGAGCAGGTCGCCAGTGTTTACACACTTCTCAACGTCCTGAATGACAATGCAATATCAAAGCGGCAGGCGATGAACCGCGCCTTGCTAACACTGACTGAAATCTCTCGAACGGTTGAGGTACGTCTTACCTCGTGTAATCTCCCTCGGCCTCAAGAAGAACTAGACTTACAAATCCTCAGGTGTATAAAGGCGAACAATCCAGCTATTTGCGGAACTTCCTTCTAATCGTTGGCACTAAGGACAGAATCACCATCGTTGCACCGATTGGGAAGATCACTGATGAAAACTCCGGTATGACCACATCCAACGTTACATTGAACCATTTGCCGCCGCTTCCTGTCACTGCGGTCGAATTGTGCCCACTGTATTGGGTAGTGTTGCCAACAATGGAAATGGTGTCACCCGCTGAGTATCCGCTGGGGAGATTCGCCAAATCGAATTGATAGTACCCGTCTCCGTCTGAGACCATCTTCTCTGTATCGGTCGTGCGTATGTCTACAATGGCCAAATCAACAGATCCAATCGGATTGCCTGCACCGTCATAAGTATATCCGTAGAGGATGTAAGGCGAAGGCGGAGCAAGAGCCGAGGCCCCGTGGTCGCCGGCTCTCTGGAATACGGCCAAATACGAACCCACTGACAAAAGGACGATTGCTACAAAAACCGCCAAGGAAAGCGCGTAAAGCTTGGCTGGCTTCCGATTTGGCGCCCTCGAGACTCTCAGATCAGTGCGCTTCTTGATAGCCAATGGCAGTCCGTTGATTAGGCCTTCGTTTCTCATCACGACGCGCTCCTCATGGAGAATACTCCAACACACCCGGTTGACTGATCCATATCCAGTAACCCTGTCCAGGCTCAATCTCGAAGTCGAATGATGAAGGGCTTATTCCTACTACGTAGTCTTCGTACATGCCGGAGGTCGCATTCCATTTGCTCACGAACAGTACATCAGCGCCGGAGACGGACGAAGCCAGGTCGCTGGCATGCATCGTTGAACTCACTGAGATGATTCCAACGCATGTCCAGCCGCCGCTTGAACCGACTGTCAAGGGTTCGCAGTAAGACGGAAGTACGCTTGGCGGGATTCCCCTCACAACAATCTGTGTCTCAACTGCGACCCATACCATGTACGAAACTCCTTGATCGATCGAGAAGTCGTAAGCAGGTCCAGATACACCGACCACATATGTTTGGCCATAGCTTTGGTTGGTAGAATCCCACGCAGCCACAATATCGCCTGTCTGCAATCCGAGTGTGCTGGCTTTGATAGAATCGTTGAGAAGGGGTATTGAAAGCAGATTCCAGCCCGTCTGTAGCGAGATTGAGAATTCAATGAGAGTCGTGATACCAATCTCGACAGCATGTTCAAACTCGTAATTGCCCGCTTCGTCAACAGAGTAGTAGACGATCATGTGCATCCCATCTCCGCTTACTATGAACGGTCCATAATACCTCTGAGCAATTCCGGCGTCAAGTTTGTAGTAAGTCGCCCAGAGTCCTGAAACTGGGTCGGATGCATTGAACCCTACCACAGCAGAAGAAGCGTACCAATTCTCCCACGTCCGCTGGCCACTAACAGACATGATCGTCAAAGGTGGAGTCTCATCGACGATTATTGAATCGAAACTGATTGAAGAGACAAATCCTGCCGCATCAACTACCTGGACGTAGACAAAGCGCTCACCATCACCCGGCAGCAAGTAGATATCGAACGAGTCAGCATAAGGAACCCAGAGGCCCCAGCTCTGACCGTCGAGACTGATAGACATAGCGGATGGCCCAGAACAATAGTCAAAGGCACTAACCGAGACGGTGACAAGGGAGCTATCTGTGAACTCCTCGCCGTTGTTGATGACCACGGAGCAAGAGGGCGGGGACAAATCGACATTAATATGCTCCTCTCCAACGTCCCCAATGTTGCCAGCCCAGTCCTCCGAATAGAAGAGCAGCGCATAGTGCCCCTCAGTGCCAATCCGTATAGGACCGAGATATTCAGACCAAATGCCGACTTCGCTTTCCCAAAGCAGACAATAATAGATCGACTTTACTCCGCTCGTTGAATCATATGTCTGGATCCATACATACACGTCGCTGACGTAGTAGCCGTTGTTGCCCAACGTTCCGGAGACCTTGGACATCGATTGCGGGGGAGTCGAATCCACAGTTACTCCGTCACTGCTCGCAGACCAGTCTCCCCATTGTCCAACGAAGTTCATTGCTCTGACTCGAGCATAGTAGGTCACACCCTCGTTCAGGTCTGTGATAGTAGCAGAGAGTGCATCTCCCACGAAACCATCAAAAACGTCGCTTCCTCCTGGGGTTGTTCCCACTTGGAGCTGGTATTGGCACACGGATGAGTCCTCAGACGCTGCGTCCCAAGCATAAGATATGCTCGCATATCTTGAGAATGGCCCTCCTCCATTCGGCGTTCCAGGAACTCCTGGAGGAGTGTTGTCGGCCAGCTGAAAGATTTGCGAGTACTCAAGATCCCAGTTTCCAAAAGCGTCTTTGATATATGCATCAACTCTCCAAGATCCTGTCATCCACTGAGCTGGCGTTCCGTAGATGTCAATGTAACCCCAGCACCTGTACCAGTCATAATACGGGTATCCATACGTTTGGGGGTCTGGAACGACATAGTTGAAGGTCGTATACAAAGCTCCACCCGGTTCAATCCAATCCCACTTGAGTTCTAGACCTTCGGCTAGGTTGCTCATCTCTATCCACGCATATGCTCTTGGCTCTGTGTTGAGGAACGAGCTCGATGGGTTCACAGGGTCGTAGGGAGAGTAAGGTTGCACGTCTTTCGCCATTGTCCTTCCAGTAATCTCGTATCTGATTGTATAGTGCTCGGTAGCAATTCGAACAAAGCCACTCCCGTCGTCGACATACACATTGACTGTCCAGACTCCCTCCATATCTGCTGTGCTGTACCCAGCCAAGTACCATCCGTAGTAGGGTTTGTAGTATTCCCAATAATCGTAGCCGTAGTCATGAGGACTCGGAATACTATAGTAAAGCGAGTGTTGGAAAAGTATGCCCTGGGGATCCAAGTAATCCCATTTGACGGTCAGAGGCTCGTAAACCATCGCCAAGTGCACCCACGTTAGGACGATTTCGTCAGTGCTCCTGAACACGCGCTTTTCGTCAATAGGATCGTATGGCGCAACGGCCTGAACAGCAGTACAAACCGCGGTCCGTACCAGGGAGTAACCCGATCCTTGTGAGAGCACATAGTATGAGACCTCGTTCGACTTACCACTGTCTCCTAGGATGTTCTTTGCCTTGACGTAGTAATAGTAGGTCAAACCGTAACCAATATCGGTGTCCACGTATGCCAACGATAGACCCACTGGCACGTAGCTGCACCAAGTCTCTCCTGAGGGGGAAGTCCCCTTGTAGACATCATAACCTGATATTGGAGCATTTCCAGCAGAGTCTGGCGTCTGCCAGCTGAGAAGAAGACCCCGTGGATTCGTTGGTTGCAAATCCTGGTTCCATCTGACTTGAAGGTTCTTCGGAGAAGATGGCACACCGGTCGAGGATTGCGAAATTTCGAAATTACCGTCGCTCTCATCCCAAACGCTCTCGTCAACATCGCAGACTCTTACTCTGTAATCATCTCCAACTTGCTGAGAAGAAGGTATTGCCCATGCATATGCTCCGTCATTCGGAGTGCATGGGTCAATTGTTGTAGCTAATGTCCCTCCTTTAAGGAGCTGGATCTTGACGAAGTCGAATGTACCGCTGGATGTCCATTTGACCAGTTGACTTGTTCCTGCATTCCACGTTTCACCTCCATTTGGGCTGTTGACTACTATTGCGCTCGGATTCCTCGTGTAGAGGACATCAACATACCAGAGGTCGGTCGCATCATTCCAAGCTGCGTGCACCCTGACTTTGAGATGTTTAGACATAGAGAGATAGATTGCTGGGTCAATCAAGACATCGTAGTGCCTTTCTGCCTTCCCAATTGGCCACGACACCACATTCCAGACTCCCGTTTTGAAGTTGTATGCTTCCAACCCTGGGCCAGAGTTGAGCCAGCCATTATCCTCCAGATGGACCCCTATCCAGAGGCTCTCAACAGACTCTCCCTCCATTTCGAATTCATATGTGGAATAAGCTTCCGAATCTGGGCTCACACTGAGTGTGACTCCTCCCGGGTATGTCGAGCTTCCGCCAACGTTCGAGGATTCGGACGCTATGAACTGATCACCGTACTCTCGAAGTCTACTCCCCTCGCTGTCAACATCATTGATTGAAAGACTCGGGTCTCCATACAGATTGAAATCGAGAATATTCATGAGCGACTGGGCATTTCCGAGGGCGTGCGCACTCCATTTTCCCTGGTACAGTGCTTCACCAATCGTGTTACCATTCTTAATGCAGCCATAGAAGAATGCATAGCCAATACTAGCACCGTCAGCCCAATCGCTAGAATACGGAGTCCAAAGACCCGTCTTGTACCAGCTTACGGCCGCAGAACTGACAGTGGCGACTGCACCATGCTCAAGCAGCGAATAGCCAAGATCTGAAGTGTCGCCCGGAAATCCGTTAAGACATGAATCCTGAAACACAATTGAGGGTCTAACGTTGTCAAGTCTTGTAGCATCTTCACTTGAAAAGAAACTCACAAAGCTCATCTCATCATTCTGGGGGACTCCATCATGATTGCTGTCTTGAGTCCAAATCTTCCTGAACGCCCCATCATTATTTCCGTGACCTGACCAGAATACCAGGCCATAGCCATTTTGCCATTCGCGAATGACCTGGTTTTTAGATAATCCAGAGGAGTAGTATGGAGCAGTAGTAGGAATGGGGTTTATTCCTTCAGCCTCGTACAACACGAAGTGATTCCATTCGCTATTGAGAACATCTTCTATGAGATACTTGGGGAGGTCTCTTCCGTTTGTGTCATATGTGTAGTCAGTCACCGCCATTGGAAGCAGAGCAGATTTCCGTCTTTCTACAGAATCAACGAAACGGTAGTTAGTCATCTTCTCGAGTATGTAGTCCAAGTCAACGACATAGTCGCTCCGCGCGCTATTTACAGGTACTCTACCAACAAATACCTCTGCCCAGAGATCTCTCATCTCGGAGTTTTCGCCATAACGCAAATCATTGTCTGAGTTCCAATCGCCAGTGAGTTCCGCGTAGAAGTAGTCTGTATAGGTGTCTTGGTACGTGAGCTCACCAGACCTTGGCCATACGTGAAGCATCGGAATGCCATATTCGAGGACTGGATCACCAATAAGCAACACATAACGAACGCTTTTGACAAGGTAGTTGTCGATAAGCCAGTTCCTGATGTTGAGAGACCGCTGAAGCCCTCCAGCAGTGCCAAATTCATCTTCGGTGGCGACGTAGACGGTGAAGTGCTTAAAATCCTGAAGATATGTAATGAATCTAGGCAATGCCTTGCTGTCCTGCACTATTCGGTTGGTCGTAACAATGACATAGCCAGTCCCGGATGACATTGCGAGAGAGTGAACCTTGGAATTGTCGCCACGATACCACCCTGATCCGATGTCCCAATTGCTGAAAGTCCTCTGAGCGATGTCGTCAAGAACATGATCCCCCGAATAGCACTCTACCCCGGTCAAGTTCAGTTCGAGATAGGCATGCACGGAGTCGTGCAGGAGGACCAAATCCCTCGCTGGATTATACTGAATCGGCTTATACTCGAGAGTCGCAAAGAGGTAGGTTCTCATGTGTGATACACTAACAATCTTAGCTACTTCTACTGGAAGGTAGGAGTCCTGTCCATAGAGAGTGGCATTGAGACCACCCGCAATGTCCAAATCTCCATCCTCCATGCCCAAAATAGGCTGAGGTGCAGAAACACTAGTTTGCGACGAAGGGATGGGCTCTATTCTGGCCTGGAGAAGAATCGTTCTTGTCGACTCCCCAGAAATCCTGAGTCTAATGGATGCGGGATCACCATCTGGTGGAAGAAGGTAATTAACTCTTTGAGATGGAAGTGAAGGGCAACCTTCCTCACCCGAGGAACTAAACCCAGGCAGCAGAATCCTCACGAAGTCGTGGGTCGTCTCAAGTCTCGGCGTTCCACAACTCAGATTCACCTCAATGGAGGATTGACTGACTTTCACGGATGTAACCGGGCTCGATTCCGTGCCACGATTATGATCAAGCACAGCTATGGACGATTGAAGCAGTACAAACAATATCACAAGCGCGAATGCTTTACTGACTGGGCTTGACGAATAGCGATCAAAGACGGCAGAAGCCACATGACCCCCTGCGTTTGATCTCGAACCTATTGATTCAGAGACAAGTAATTTCCTCAAGCCAAATCCCCCAGCAAGCGTATGGAACCCTTGACTATAAAACGATTCTTGGCCCTACTTTCTAATGATTTGGACACGCAGAATCCTGAGGCATCAGGATGATCGCGGGAACTTATGTGCCGAACGAGAAAGCAGAGTCTCTTTGATCGGCAAATGTCAGGTGACAACCAGCCGCGCGTGTTCGATTTCAGAGATATCGCACTTGGAATTTGAGCGGGATTCGAATTGAATTTGAACGGATCTAGAATTCTTGTTGGTGAATGACTCATGAGGACTTAGGTTTAATTCCAAGATCCTTCAGAAATGTCTTCACAATGGGTATGGAGAGGTCGGACCGGAGGAAGGCACCAACCTGGCCGAGCCCCTCAAGGAATATGACCCGCCCGTTCTGGAGGCGTTTCGCTTCTTCTTCAGACTCACGATTAGGATCTTGTTTTGAACATCTCAAGGCTGTCACCGCGAGAGGGCTGTCAGGTCCCCCGGCTCCTGAGGAAGGCAACACATTCCTTACCCGCAAAGAATTCCTTGTTTCACAAGGAGCGATGTTTGCTACGCGCGAAGATCACCTTGATGACTCCTGGCTAACGTGCCGCATTCGGATCTGGCTGTAGTCTACAGATTGATTTCAGCCAGTTTCCGAGGTTTGCATCCTGTTCAATCTGAACTGCTATGACCTCCAGAAAGGCTCAAGCCATCAGGAGAACCTATTCAGGCTGGCTTCGAAGGTATTGATGTTGTAGATGCTTCCGAATTGTGATGAGAGCCTAACAAACCTCTCGCGTCCTCCCGGTGAGAGCCAGTAGTTCCCATCTGTTATCCAGTGGAATTCATGTTCCTTCATCTTGCCAATTGCTTGACTCATGTCGACATACTCGCCCTCATTGATCCCTATCTTCGTACCCGTGGTTGTGTAGAAGTTGACCTCGAAGAGATGCCTAGGTCTTGCCCCCGATAGGATGATGACATCGAACTTCTTGGGCTTCATTTCTTTGGGTTTGACTATTCCCTCCACATATCTTTCCGTACAGAACAGTTTGCCTCTGGGTAGTTCGCCGCCCAGCTGCACACTGACATCACTCTTCAGGGTCTTCAAGCCCTTCGGGTTCAACATGGAATCAATGTTCACGAAGCCATTTCTTTCGAGAACCTCTACAACTTTCCTTTTGGCGTAGTCGCCGTGCATCCCCTTGTTGTCCCGAGGAGCCCGTTTCGATTTCAACAATGCTGGAAGATCCGTACATCCAAGCAGGTCATTCAATCTGAGCCTGTGGATGACATAATCTGATAGTCTGTAAGAGGACTCTTTGAAGACTGGGTCAGACACACGGAGTCTCAGCATCTCAGGGTTATCGGTTATCTTCTCAGCATGCTTGCTGACCGCCATCTTGAAGACTGCCACGACCATTCTTCTGTGTTCCTCATTGTCGCTTCTTCTCAACTCAGACAGTGACACTTCAGCGGTGAGTTCTTTTAGGGCTTTTTCACATTGCCTCAGCAGGTTTCGGTCATGGTCCATATTCAATAGCGCGTACTGATAGATCGAGTCGATATTCATGGAGTTCATCTTGACAACATCGAAGAAGAAATGAATGAGCTGGGCGGGGGTGAATCTCTGCTGCTGTAGGACGGCCTCCAGAACCTTGAAGGATCCAGGATGGAGTCTTATGAACTCGGAGAGACTATCGGGAGCCCAGTCGGATCTAGACCCTAGGATCCTGATTTCCTCATCGTACTTGCTTGGGTCTATCAAAGCCGATCCGAACTCCTCCCGGCCAAGTTCCAGGAAGGAAACGTTTGCCGCAAAAGCCACATACTCATTATTCAGATCACTCATGTCCGACCGCCTTGACTGTTTCGATTAACTGTAGTCTTCGAGTTTGGTGACTCTCTTCGTCTTTCCCGCTTTCCCGATCTTCTTCTTGAAATCCGTTAGACGCTTGATCGAGAGATCCAGATAGTCCTTGCTTGTATCGAACCCAACAAAGCGCCTAGAATATGCATAGCAAGCAAGACCCGTGGTTGAACTCCCGGCGAAAGGATCAAGAACGAGGTCGCCTTCGTCAGTGCTTGATAGGATGATTCTCTTGAGGAGGTCCAATGGTTTCTGTGTCGGGTGCTTCCCGAACTTCTTCTCCCAGGGAGGAGGGGTGTTGATTGCCCAGACAGATCTCATTTGCCTTCCGGGACGCTTGAAAGGGTCTTTCTCCCAATCTCCGTTCTTCATGAGCGCGTAGTTGAACTTGTGCTTGCTCTTTTCGTTCTTGCGAGCCCAGATCAGCGTCTCATGACTCGCAGCGAAATACCTCCCGCTTAAGTTCGGGGGAGCATTCGGCTTGTACCAGCATATATCATTAAGAACATGATAACCAAGCAACTGAAGGGCGTATCCACACGCATAGATGGAATGGTAAGTTCCGCTTATCCATATCGTACCATTAGGTTTCAAGACGCGTCTGCACTTCGAAATCCATTTCTTGTGGAACGCCAAGTCTTGCTTGAAACCCTTGCTTACATCCCAAGAACCCTTGTGAACAGGGACTCTTTTCCCCGCATGGACAGTGAAACCACCATTCGACAGGTTGTAGGGAGGATCGGCGAAGATCATGTCCACTGACTCAGGCTCTATGTCATCAAGAAGGACCAGGCAGTCTCCCAGGTATAGCTCGAAACCCGGTTCTGAGTGGTAATTGGCCATGCTCGGCGATCCGATCCCCGTTCGATCGGATAAGTCTGACGATCCGTTTCAGAGGAATCACTGTCTCTGCAATATCCCTCTCACTGGCGAATATCCAGATTCTCCAGAACTCACATGTCTCATACCAGTCCTAGTTCATCTCGCTCTCGATACCTAGATTCTTGGAGTCTATCATAGTAACCGAAGAACTGTTCGGCAGCAGTGTACATTTCATATACCGACGGAATGGACCAAGCCTCCAACCAATTCTTCAAATCATCGAACTTGATGATACCGTTCAGCCTCTTTATCTGGTTCTGTTCGATGACCATTACGACTTTTCTGTAGTTGAACCTCCTAGCCTGCGCCAGTCTCTCTTTCGCCTCGGTGATATTGCCGCCAATCTGTACTTCGATTGCCAGCTCGGGATTCTTACCTCGCAACCATGCCACATCCAATTCGTATGCGTGTTCAGGCGTTATCGGAAAACGAGTTTGCGCATTGAATCCCATTCTTGTTCCAACCGTTGCAAGCATTTCACACAGTCGGTCATGGAGGCTCTTTGATTCCAGACCTTCCATTCCCAGAATGCTCTTCTTCGCATTTTCCTCGTCCATAGACGCATCCTGTGGTGTTGTAGATCGTTTTGAGAGGATGGAGGCTTTCCTCATTTCAGATTCTATTAGCTTGAAATCGTCCTCGGGCATACTCCTTATGCTCCCATGAAATGCCATACCCCATGCTCTTCCCTTCGGAACGAAAGACAAGGACGGTATCAGTTTTCTCACATCTAGGAACTGCTCCCTCTCCAGAACGATTATGGGTTTCGTATCTGCACGTGCAGGCCACATCTCGTCCTCATCAACCCAATGCTTTTGTTCGGAATGATAGTAATCGGAAGTTATTTCCACGATGGCTCCAAATCGTGAGATGCTGTGAATGTAGATTACCATCTTGTCTCCCTTCTTGAATTTCTTCACGGTCGGTGCATTCCTAGCCCTGAAACCAGTCAGTCTAAAACCGTGCTGCCGATCGATCTCGAAATTCTCAAGTTTCGTAGTGCAAAGCCAATAGGCGCTTCTTCCATCCTCCAAGCAAACACCAAGATAAGTATCGCTTCCGTCAAGATAACTGTTCTGATGTGCGCCAGACAATCAAGTGTGTAAGTGATAGGGTGCACACGGATCATCACGAGAAAAGACCATAGGGAAGGAAAGGCGATGAGGTGGCGATGGAAATGGCGGAAGAAACCCCAGCGAGTGTGATTTCCAGGGCAGAGGAAGTCCTTCAAACCGCGAAACTAGGACTTGATGACCTGAGGCTCGGAAACCGCCCTCGGAAATCGAGTGGTCTGAAGAATCTGATTGTATGGGGTCGGGCCTTCACTAATGTTCTCGAGAGATTGAGAGGGTTTCGAAATCTGGCATTTGATGACTGGTATGCCAAGTATGAGAATGAAATGAGAAACGACGAGTTAATGAGATTCTTCTACAATCTACGTTCTCGCGTTCTCAAAGAAGGGGAACCGCTACCTGTTAAGACTGGCTTCATTGTGAAAGGCCCTTTCACATTTCCGAAGGACCTCGAACGCTTTGGGCCAAAACCAAAGGGGACTACGGGCGCATTCATAGATGCCAATGGTGCAGGATGGACCGTGGCAACCGTCAATGGCATGGAATTGAAGTACTACGTACCTTTGCCACGTCAAGTGGCGAACCCCTTTATGGATTTCGCAGAACCTCCGCAGACTCACCTCGGCATTTCACTAAAGGGGAAATCCCTTGAGGAATTGGCGGAGATGTATCTTGGATATCTAAGTAGAATGTTAGAGGACGCGAAGAGAGAATTTGGGAAGGTCTGACATAATCTAGGACGGGATGCACTAGCCTCCTTTGTGGAGGGGGCAAAGTTCATTGTTGAAGAAATGAAAGGGTTTGGGGCATTCTCCGAGGATTTCAATCCTGCATGACAAGATTTGAGCCAGTAGTCTACAAGAGAACAAAGGCGAGGGTGGACTGACTGCATGCGACGAGAGAGCCACTTTCACACGTCGCGCCTGTCATACCATCAGGTAGGTTTTATTCCTGGAAAGCCATCAGCCCCAAGAGGACATGGCGTGGCTGCGACGGATTCAGTCCGGTTCCCTGATAGTTGCCCGGAGCTACTCAGTCACGGAAGCCTTTGGGCTCAAAGATGACTAAACAGAAAAAGGACGAAGGAGTAATCCCGATGTCATCGAGACTGATTCGACAGCTCAGTCAGGGGACTATCCAGGGACCGATTGACGCTATAGTCGAACTTGTGACGAACTCGGAAGATTCGTATACCAGGTTAAAGCCGTACGGCGACATCGAGATTCTGTTCAGGGTGCTGAAGAAACCTGAGAAGCGGCGAAAGGCTGTCTTAGGTGTCCGCGACGAAGCCGAGGGAATGACCTACAACAAGTTGCTCGAATCACTTGAGTTTGGACCCAGAGTCAGCGGCCAAAAGGCGGGCAGTAAGATAAGGGGTTTCTTGGGTAGAGGCATGAAGGAAGCCATATTGGGTCTGGGAAGGGGCTACATAATCACGAGAAAAGGAGAGGAAATCTCAATCGCTGATGTATTCTTCGATGAAAGCAACGAACCTCGATATCGGATATGGCAAAATCCGCCGCTCAAGCCCATTAGGTCCATGCTCCGCAAACACACGAGCTTCACGATTCCTAAGACCAATGGGACAATCGTGTTTGTGAGCATAGAGCGGGAAGTAGGCATACCCCAGAGAGAAAACCTGAGATCGCAGATACTGAATCACTACGCCCTTCGCAAGATACTCATGAGGCAAGGTAGGAAGGTCAGATTGTTTTACCGAGACCAGAAGAATGAACAGCAGACTTGGACCATTAAGTACGAGATTCCCGCGACGAAGGTTGTTCTTGACAAGGATTTGGACATCGGCTATGGCGAAGAGAACGCACACTTGACTGTGTATGAATCCGAAGAGATACTCGACAAGGAAAGACCAGGGAATCTTCAGTTCTCAAAGTCTGGTATACTCATAACAACTGAGGATGTTGTACTGGACAACAGGCTGTTCGCATATCAAAATGAAAGCGCGGCCTACTACTTCCACGGTGAGCTCTCGGTGCCTTGTTTTGCGAGGCAATTCGAGAAAGACGACTTCTCAAGCCTGAGCATGCAACGCAACGGACTGGACCCCCGACATGAAATCTTCAAGGCGCTTGAGAAGACATGCAACAGAGAACTCGCACCTCTGATAGAAAAGAAGAGAATCGAGTTGGCCGGTCCGTCTGCTCCGAGAATCCCCGATGCGCGCCAAAAGCAGTTGGAGAATATCTGTAAGATTCTGAACGATCTCACAGCCGATTTCGAATTCGAGACACCAAATATGGGGCAGGGAGGAGCCGCTCGCAACGGAGGACCACCATCCGTGACGATTATTCCTTCATACGTTGTCGTCTACCCTGAGCAAGTAAGAGCGCTCTCTGTCTATGCCCCTAGGTCCTCTGACCATGACACTGGCGATTCTGCATTTATTAGCCTTGAGGGAAGCGGTGTGTCATTGGTCGATTCCTCCATCTATCTCTCTCCGGTAAAAGATTCAGAGAAAACGCTATACGGCTTCTTCCGTGTACGAGGAGAATTGCTTGGACACAAGGTGACTGCGAAGGCTTCCTTCAGAGGGATGGTCGCTTTGTCAACTATTGAAGTGAAACGGGAGGAACGACGGGGTAGAAAGAAGAGAACGCGAAGCGAAAGGGCCGGGCCCATCAAGAGCATCGACTTCGACACAGACCCGAATCCACTTCTGCCAGTGGAGTACCACAAGGAATCGGGAGTCATACGCATCTATGTCAGGTTTCCCTTCGTGAAGCTCTATATCGGAGATGGCGGTTCAGGACTAGAACGCCCTGAGAGCAGAGCAATGTTTGCAGAACTTGTGGGAGAGGCGTTCTGCAGGCACATAGCACGAACTTGCATCGAACTCGGAAAGTACCAAGTATTGCGAGGCGACGAAATCAACGCATTCGAAAAGGCATTCAACGACCAAAGGCTAGTTGTCATGAGAAGAATCCACGAAGAGGTTGAGAGAATACTTGCACTTGCTTTGTCTTAAATCAATGGCCGGTGCCCTCTCCGCCTGAGTGTAGCATCCATGGGAAAGGAAGGGCGATTTCTCTACTTCCTACTGCGGTCATCGCAATGAGAATATTCTGTGAAGCTCATAGTCAATCCACTTATTGAGTGCACAGATAGGGCACTGAGGACAATGCGACTTCATCCCCGCTCGGGCCTTGTTGTACTTAGGCTTGAATCGGTGAATTGCCAGACACTCAAGAATCGGCAGTTCTCGACGTCCACCTGGCAAGTAGACATCAATTCTAGTGGCTTGGTTGAACCAGTGCTTGTCAAAGTGACTTGTGATCCTCTTAGCCCCTCTTCCAGTCTTGCCCACGTAGAGACTCCGACCATCGCCCCAGAATATGTATATGCAGTTGTGATGCCGGAACTTCCGGTCGTACCACTTGTCGAAGCTCTTTTTCTTAGCATCACGGTCAAAGCCTTTGGCTCTTGTTATGTGCCACTGACTCTGGTTCTCCACTCTATTCGTGAATTCCCATTCTGCCGTGTACCGAGCAGTGGCTTCGGACGCAATCTTTTGCAGCCTCTCTATGGTCCGATTGACGCGCGCTCTGTCAAAGACCGGTTCGGGTCCTTTCTTGGTCGCTCCAAGAAAATGCCTTAGCCATTCGGTCCGTATCCTATAGAGTTCGTCCAGTTCCCTGTTGAACTCCGCTTGCTTGGTATACACCTGACAACCTCCGCCTGCACTGCCTACCAACGAGGTATGGCGGTCACAATCTTATAGAGTCATTCCTGAACAAGGCTCCCTTGCATAGGCCCCCGGCCAGTCACCTACATCAAAGTCTCCCAAGCTTCGTACCCTTTGTGAAGGAGAGTCGCAAGACTTTGATGCATTCTCCGCTATTCTCGAGAATCGATAGCATGCATTTTGGGAAAAGACCATAGGGGAGGAAAGGACTGCACTAGGGGGAACAACAATCTCTGCTCAGGTGCTTTGGTTCATTGGCGCAGGCGCGTCAGCACCATTTGGCATTCCAACGATGCAACAGATGGTCGAGGATTTCAAAACACAGCTCGAAAAGGACGGAACTGGCGAAGAACGCGTCTTGTTCAGCGATTCTGCCAATTTCGCCACGAAGTATCTCAATCGACCGCTTGATTTGGAAGCAGTGTTCACAATTGTGGACAGCATAGCCCACTGGTCACCTGAGAAAATGGGCATAGCAGCCCTCTTTCACGCTGTGCGTACGGCAAGTCCGTACGCGGTCGACGCGTCGTCACCGAGGGTCGAACTGGCAGGACCCAAAGAAGGAGAGGTCAAAGCAGCTCAAAGGCTCTCGAAACGATTTGAAGATTTCGTCAAAACGAAATGTGAAATCGGTGATGGAAAGATGCAGTTGATCGAGCAGGCATACGGAACCCTGTTCGACATGATGGCCAACTATGTCAGCGGGGGGCAGGGAACTGCCACGAAGCATCTTGCCAGCGATTGGCCGATCTTCACGACCAACTACGATGCAATCCTTGAGTGTTATTGGATGGACCTTGCGAAGACCCAACTCAACACAGGTTTTTCGTACAACAACGTCGCGGGCAGTCTAGTCTCTAATCCAGACATACTTAGAGGAGAAGGCCGCGTCAGACTCCTAAAGCTGCATGGCTCGGTCACTTGGTTGACAGACCCGGATTGGGGCGTCACAGAACAGAGGGTTGTCCCTCGAGACATGAGGAAATACACTGGCGGCGCTTTCTCGGGTCAGGTTATGGTCTATCCCATGTTGGATAAGGAACTGTATGTGGAGCCCTATATGACTATGTTCAATGAACTGTATCGTCAGCTGACGCAAAGGAACCTATGGGCGGCTGTTGGTTACTCATTTGGCGACAGAATCATCCGCGATATGTTCCTGAGGGCGAGTAGGCCTTCAGTCCGATTGGTCTTGCTCCATTCTCACGCAAATCGGATTGTGAAGGAGTTAGAACGAGATGGCTTCAAAGGACGACTTGTGCCTCTAGAAGAGCGCTTCGCTAGTGGGGATGATGAAAGGATTAGCCTTGCGTTCAAGGATGCGCTCACCAAGGCGTAGGACATAAACGGAGAGAGAAAAAGACCTGGATGGACCAGGGTCTTGTTTATGTCCTAGAGGGGTGCATAACGGAAAGGGGCTTGGACCCGAGTACAACTTTTCTATCAGCATCTACTAGAAAACAGCCAGCATGTCGAGTCTGTATTCGGCTCACCGCAGGAAAAGACCACGGGGGAGGAAATGTAGATTACAGGTAGCGCGAAGGCTAATCATACCGATACTAGGCCACCTCCAACGGCCAACGTGAGGGATTATGTGCTCGAATGTTGATGCTTACCCGTGGAAAAGATTAGTGTAGCGGGCCAGAAGTATCGGCTTGACTTCAGGTTCGTCAAGACCATGGAGCCTCCCTACGTTTATTTGCTAATAGCCCCCCTTGAGTGGGTATTTGCATCCGTTATCCTCGACCTCTTGTTATGGCTAGCCGACAAAAACCGTGACCCAATACTGGCTCCGTCCTTGGTATTCTTTGTTGTCTATCTTCAGACGCTGTATCTGATTGAGATACGATCAACCATGGGATACAGCGTCTATCTTTCAAAACTTGTGTCCGGCCAGAGATCAGATCAGACCCCTGTTCTAAACTCTCGTATGCCTTTGATTGACGCCTGTCTCCACAGCATCCTGCGTGTGGGCAACAGGCATTCGAACGGACATTTCGAGGATCTTGTACTCCTTCGCCTGAAGGAACGCCATTCTCAGGTCAGCGACGACATTAGCTTTGAGGAGATCATCCACGCAATCAAGATTGGCATTGTCGATCTGGGAATCCGACCTGGCGATAAGACTGTTCTCGACCACCTGAAGGATTTCTCGGATTCAGTCGAGAAACTGATAGTCGATGGCAAGACTACTGTCGAAGATATGTGCGACTTAGTAGTCAGCAAATATGTAGCACTTCCCGCTAACACCAAGGTTCTAGCGAGGATCTCTTTCAGGAGGAGGCACAGGGTATTGGGTGCGCTAGAAGCACATGTTAGAATCATCGAAATCCTGATTGCTATTATCGTCGCTATTGCCACAATCCTCTCAGTATTTGTCAGGCACTAGAGACACGGTCTCACATTTCGCGCGAGAAAAAGGAAAGGGGTTTGAGCCTCAGAAAAGACCGTTCGAGTGGAAGGTTGAAAAAGAGGCGAAGAAGGGGGTCAACTCGGTCCAAAATCGCGAAATTGAGATTTGGCCAGTATTCAATGCATACAAGTTCACCGCATGTATGCCGCTGATTGAGTAGGGTAGGGCACACCACCCTGCTATAGAGAAATCGCTGAAAGCACCTCAAGATTGCCGACTGAAGACGGAGCTAGTCCACCTAGCCACGGCATCACGTTCGGGCGCGACCCATCAGGAGCACCTGGCGCGAACACAAGACCGACGACTCGAGGCGAACTCAATCTGAGCTGGTTCTGGATTGCCCGATCCGCCTGACCCGCTTTGGCAATATATGATTGAACGACGGAAATCGAATCCTGGGCAGTGCTAAGAGAAGGAACGACTTTCATTCCCGTCGGATAACCGGGCTGGGCCTTCAGAATCGCCTCTCTTATAGGACCTCCTCCGCTGATTGAAGTTTCCTTTCCAGACATCTTCTTGAATGAATCCTCGAAGAATCCCCTTCTCTCTCGCGCACTGAACACGTCTGTGATAACAGATCTGGGATTCTCTTCATAGAAAGCAGCCCGGTCCACGGGGAACGTGGCGGACACAAGTACAGACTCCACAACTTCGACGCCTTGAGTTCTCCAGAGTGCCCCTGTTTGGAATGTGTATGGAATATCGACGGACCAGAATGGGTATAACACAGTGCCGCTGCCCGGAATCATTGTGAGTGTACTCGAATGAGAAGTCGCTCTTCGGATGTCTGCAACAATCTTGAGTATTTGTTCATTATGGGCAGCATTCTGAAAGCGCGTCCGCCAAAATGCAGGTCCGTTATTCTTGATACTCCCAAGAGTGTTGAGCAGGTTTCGGATTGGTATCATTCCCTCTGCCACATCCCCATCTCTGCTCATCGCGGCAGCCTCAGCAAGATACCTTGCGCTATTCGACATCGACCGCTCCATCTTGATAGCCTGAAGCATGATGGCCATCTCAGGATTCTGCGAGACCGTCGCTTCTGCCTGTTCCAGAAGCTCCCTTGACATCTCAAAATGCGGACTGGCTTCAACGGGCCGGAGGCTAGTGAGCAGGTCCAGTCCGTGCGCAAGCGCAGCTGCACCCTTAACTCGCTCATGCAGGCCCTCGTACTTCGCAACATCCTTCAGTGCATCTGCCGCCGCCTCCAGATTCTGTCTCATGAAATAGTA
>Ga0315285_10002185_pt1 | contig 20424 bp, 19 predicted proteins | sample YL17G09_36_MG_FD_203698 | JGI IMG/M metagenome (GOLD analysis project Ga0315285, IMG submission 203698) | Sediment microbial communities from Yellowstone Lake, YNP, Wyoming, USA - YL17G09_36 | ecosystem: Environmental > Aquatic > Freshwater > Lake > Sediment | place: USA: Wyoming | collected...
AACGGTCGAAGGAGAAAAGAGCCCCACTTGAGGAAGCTTATGCCAAAAGTGTGGAAGACCCGATACAGATGACAGAAAGGGATTATGAAGTTTACCAACTGAAAGCCGCACTGGAACAGTTGCCGGAGGCCCAGCGAGACGTTGCCACTCTACGCTTTATCGGGCAACTATCGATTGCCGAGGTAGCAAGAACGCTGGGCAAAAGCGAGGGGACAGTCAAGGCATTGCAGTTCAATGCTACGGCTTCATTAAGAAAAGTACTTTACGGAAAATTGGATGGCTAGAAAATTAGACGACATTTTCAACGAATGTTATGAGCGAATACGCTCCGGCGAAAGCCTTGAGAGCTGCCTTAGGAGCTATCCGCAACATCGTGCTGAACTCGAGCCGCTGCTTAAAACCACCTTTGACATAGGCCGGAGAGTTTCCTATATCCAGCCTCGACCTGAATTTAAACACTGGGCGCGAGTTCGTCTTGAATCAGCGCAGCGCTATCCAAGGCAGGAAACACGAGCTGAGACTCCCTCGGCTTCTACCTGGTGGCGGCACAGCTGGGCGGTAGCTGTAACTGTTGTCCTTGTACTGGTGTTGACCACCGGCAGTGCTATGGCCGCCTCGTCACAGGCGTTACCTGACCAACCACTTTACCCGGTGAAGCTGGCAACAGAACAGGTGCGGCTGGCACTTACCGTCTCCGATACACAAAAAGCTCAGGTTCAAACCGAGCTAGTCCAGGAGAGGGCTAACGAAGTGGAAGCCATGGCCAACGCGGGCGATACCGAGCAGGCCGCTAAGGCAGCCGAGAGGTATAACGACCAGTTTGAAAAAGCTATAGCCGCCATAATCAAGGCAGAAGGTACTGAGCCCCAACCTGTGGTTTATGTACCTCCTACCGAGACGACGCCACCTGCGGTAACTGCACCACCTGAAGTTACTGCGCCGCCTGAAGTTACGACAACACCTGCGGTTACTACACCGCCTGCTGTTGCTACACCGCCGACAACTGCTACAACAGATAATGTTACGGCGGCCAAAACCAAGCATTGGAAAGGGTCCCTGGAGCAGAGTACCATCAGTAGCCTAACAGCTTTGAAAGATGCTAAGGAAAAGGCATCAGAGGTAGCTAAACCTGATTGGCAGAAAGCCATTGACACAATATCTAAGAAAAATCCTCAAAAGCCATCAAACGAACAAGGCACTGGAGCCGAAGACACTGGCGGGCATAATGCCCAAAGCGATAACAATACCACGCCAAGTCCTGTCAGCCCAAGTTATAATAGGTATTCTTCCCCAAATTGGCACAGTAACGATAGATGAAACCAGCCAGCCAACGAAGTACTCACTAACCTGAATAATGGCTAAATATAGCTTTAGATAAAGCAATCAACTCAAGGAGTGGACATGAAAGTTGCTAAGATCTTTGCGGTCACACTTGTATTTCTGTCGGTACTTGCCGGAGGTTGTTTAGTTCCACCCAAACCTACACAACCTAGCGAATTACCCAACCCTATACAACCTGGCGAACTGTCCAACCCCAAGCTGGCTATGGCTTCAGCCTATAAACCAACCCCGGTTAGCTTTACCCCGAGCAGCCCAGCATATTCCCTGCCTCTGGGCCTAGACGAAGTAGCCAATTCAGGACAGATTCAAAACGAATTCAACCTGAATTCAGGACAGGAAGCCCTGCTTACAGGAAACGGCTTCGTCGTTATCCCGCGGAGCGGCAACGACATTGTAATACCATATTTATCTCTGAAAGATACGGAAACCCCCATCTTCGTCACCGCGGACACACTACTTCACCTGTATCATATCCAGTTCAACGAGATTTTGAAGCGAATCGAAGAGGAGGAATTTTACACCCAGCTTATCGATATGAGCCAGGCAATGCTGAAAAGCGCCGAAGCCGATTACCAGAGCTTCACCCAGCCGACGCTGAAGGAGGCCGCACGGAGGAACGTTGCCTATTTCGCGGTGGCTTTAAGCCTGCTCGAGACGCCGTCAAAGAAGATAAACTTCGACGTTCCCGATTATGTTAAAAAAGAGGTCAGCCAGGAAATCAAGAACATCGAAGCCCATCAGGGCTTTCTACCCAGCGCCATTTTCAACTCGCCGGATTCGCGAAACCTCTACAAAGAAGACTATTCACAGTACGTTCCCAGAGGACATTATACACGGAGCGACACCTTAAAAAGCTACTTTAAAGCTATGATGTGGTACGGCAGGATGGCCTTCTTGCTCAAGGGAGGAGACGATGCCCTTATAGCCGAGCAGGATGCGGAAATCGCTACTATTCAGGCGTCTCTAATTTCGGCTGAATTGCCCAGTGTTAAAGTCGCTGACTACACTGCCAAAGATATATGGGACAGAATCTACGCCGTCACCTCTTTCTTCGTCGGCACTGCTGATGACCTGACGCCATACGAGTACCTGACCGCCTTAGAGAAGGTCTTCGGACAGGAGTTCCCCCCGAATCAGCTAGACGACGAAGCCAAGATGCTTGAGCTGAAAGCCGAGCTGGCCAGCCTGAGAAATCCTGAAATCTACGGCGGCTCAGGCGTTTGTGTAATATCTCCTCCAATAATCAAAGAGAAGCTATATGAGTGCTTGTCCGATACAAAAGGCTTGAGATTTATGGGCCAGAGGTTCGTCCCCGATTCCTACATATTCCAGAACCTGGTAACGCCGGCAGTTGGTATGTATGTCGGCAAAGGTTCGCCTTTTACCATGAAGATGACCATACTGGGCCCAATCAGAGGCTTTCCCAGAGGTCTGGACATAATGGCTGTACTCGGCTCAGATAGCGCCTACGACATACTGAAACAAGAAGGCGACACCGAGTATCAGGGCAAGGATACCAGCTATGACAAGCAGCTTGAACAGCTTAAAGGCCAGTTTGCGACCTTCACTGAGGAAGATTGGCACCACAACCTTTACTGGTCGTGGCTCTATGCCCTCAAACCGTTACTTAACAAATTTAGTCAAGGCTATCCCACGTTCATGCAGACCCAAGCCTGGCAGGATAAGGAGCTTAACACCGCTTTAGCCTCATGGGCGCAGCTCAGGCACGACACCATACTATATGCCAAGCAAAGCTATACCCCGATGGTGACATCGGCACCACCGCCACCAAAGCCGCTGCTCGGCTACATCGAGCCGGTGCCAGAGTTCTACGCCCGCATGCTCGACCTGACCAAAATGACCAGAGCGGGACTGTCCCAGCTCGGAGCTTTGAGTCAGGAAGAAGATAATCGTTTGTCGAATTTAGAGTCTGTTCTGGACAGGTCGCTGAGTATAGCCGTCGACGAGCTTGAGGGTAAGGAGCTTACCCAGGACGACTATGACTTCATTAGGGATTTCGGCAAGAACCTGGAGAATATAATCGTTGGCGTGGAAGACGAAGGCAAGGAAACGACCATTGTCGCTGACGTCCACACAGACACCAACACACCAGCAGAGGTACTTGAAGAGGGAACAGGCTATGTCGACCTCATTCTGGTGGCTTACAAGGTTCCCGACGGCAGGATTATCATCGGCGCCGGGCCAACCTTGAGCTACTATGAGTTCAAGCAGCCCATCGATAATCGCCTCACCGACGAAGCCTGGAAAGAGATGCTCGAGTCAGGTCAGACACCACCCAGACCTGCCTGGACAAGCAGCTTCTGTAAGCCTTAAGTCTTCGCTTCCTTTTGAGTCTCTAGACCCTGGCGAATGCCCCCTTGTCTTTTGTATTCTTCTCTCCTGTGGCGGGACAGAGTAGGGTGAGGGGAATTAACAAAAAGCTTCACTCTGACCTTAATCCTCTCTCATCAAAGGAGAGGCAAGTCTCTTAAGAGAGCGACCCTAAGGGCTTGCAGCTATAATGACAAGGTATAAAGTTCTTGATTTAACTCTCCCCTGCCTGCGGCTCGACCGGACATAAACCTTTTCCGTGCCGTTTCGTTATTTAAGTAGCAACTGGACTGAATTTTATATAAAACCGTTCTACTTAAAACCGATAAAGGAGGTTCAAGACATGCAAAAGTGGAGCATCCCGGTACTAATAGCCATCGTTGCCCTGCTGATGCCTGTGTCCACAGCAAGCGTTAGCGCTCAAGGTGAACTCAGCATCAGCAAATCAGCCGACCTGACCTCAGCCGCTGTAGGCGATAACATCACCTACACTTACACTATCACCAACAGCAACAACGCGACCATTACAGGCATCACCCTGGAAGATGACCAGCTCGGGGCAATCGACCTCGGCGGGCAAACCAGCCTCAGCGCCGGTGAAAATATCACGGCTACCGCAACATACACCGTAGTCGAAGCTAACCTGCCAGGTCCGCTGGTTAACACAGCCACCATTTCAGGCACCGACCCTGACGGAAATCCCGTTACTGACAATGCCACAGCTTCGGTTGGCTTGACCTACACAGCTTCCCTTCAGCTAACTAAAACCGCTGGCCCAACCTCGGCCTCTACCGGTGAAAACATCACCTATACTTACACCATCACCAACACGGGCAATGTCACACTTTCTAACATTACCTTGGCGGATGACAAGATTCCTGAAGTCTCCCTTCCCAGTGACAACATAACACTTGCTCCCGGTGGAAATATCACGGCTACTGCTACCTACACCGTCTCTGAAGGAGACCTAGAACAAGGCTCTATTGTCAATAACGCTACCGCCACCGGTACTGACCCTGACGGCAACACCGTCACTGCGAACGACACAGCTACGATTGAATTGACATCACCACCTCCCGACGAGGTGCTAGCTATCGAGGTGACGAAATCCGCCGATAAGACTACAGCCTCAGCCGGTGACAACATCACCTATACCTACATAGTAACTAATACTGGTAATGTTACTGCCGATAATGTCACCTTAGAAGATGATAAGCTAGGAGAACTTATGAGTGGCGTCACCATTGCTCCAGGAGAAAGTGTTACTACCACCGCTACCTATGAAGTCAAAACCAGTGACTTCTGGAAGTTCAAGCCTATCACCAATATCGCCACGGTTACTGCCACTGGCCCGGACGGCGAGCCGATTTCAGCAACAAGCGAGCAGGTCTCTGTTGCGCCTAACAGGATCGGCATGTTCAAGGCCCTGATACTTTGGCTCAGCGGTGTTCCCGGTAAGGGAATTGAAAAAGCACCTGGTCTGCAGAAGCCATTCAATCCTAAATCTCAAGCTGCTGAACACGCCGGCAAAAAGGACAAGCCCAGTACACCGGAACAGCTCCAGATAAGGGAGAGTGTAGAGAACGAGGGCACAGAGCAACAACTCCAGATACGGTCAGAGGTGGAAAACCAGGCTGGTAGCGGGCAAGCTACTCAAAATGATGACGAGGCAGGCCCAGGGAAGGGACAGTCAAAGAAGAACTGGGGCACAGACAATCAAACACAGGGACAGCAACCAACTCATGGCAATGGTCAAAACAATCCCGACAAGGATAAGCCAAACAACAAATACAAGACGGGGAAATAACTTTAGCCAAAAGTAGTTTTCGCCAAAAACTCACCGGGGCGACCTTTCGAGGTCGCCCTCTATTTTTACATTTTTATCTTTCATTTTGGCCTGACGATTTCAAGTACTCCTCGTACTCCACCATCTTAATCAATACCCTGGCGGCATGCCTGCCGGAAGGGTAAGCGTAGTGGGTGCCCTGGAGGCGGGGCTGGTCTACAGTAAAAAAGGTGGTGGTGAGCACCGGCTTCTTGTAGCTTGCCACCCACTGTTCAGCCAGTGCCACCAGAAAATGAGCTACCGCTTCATTAGCTGTCGGTGGGTCTTTAACTCCCATCTCGGTCAGAGCCTGAGAGCCGGGCGGTAAGAAGGCGCTGACAAGGAATGGAACTCTGAGACGGCCGGAGACGATGGCAGCAGCGATTATTTCGGTCAGTTCAGCGATGTCTTCCTCATGGTAAATTCCCATCCTTGAAGCCATACCGGAAACGATAGGAAATATGGTCTTGCCGATTTTCACGGTATCTTTGGAAATGAGCGCTCGGGTAAATTCCGCGGCCATCTCACGGAATGCCTCGCGTGAAGAAACCCAAGGAGCCGCCTCACCAGATTCTCTAGAAATGAACAGCGAGGCAAAAATTGAGAAACCGCTGAATCCCATAAAAATCAAAGAATCAATCTCGTCCACTTTTAACAGCTTGCCCGGAGCGGTAAGAAAGGTAAGTAAGTTTCTATCCCCAGCCGGGTCAACCGGATTGCCATGGCTCCACCGCGGCGGAAAAACCTTATCCAGCTCCGCAATAACCCTATCAGGCAACGTGACCACGTCCAGGCCCTCTGTGGCGCAAGCCTCGGCACATAAAATGCCGTAGCTACCGCCGGGGGTCAGTATAGCCACGTTTCTGCCCTTAGGCAACGGCTGGGTTAGAAAGCCGATAGCCACATCAAGCAGCTCCTCGGGGCTTTCCACCCTGGAGATACCGATACTCTTGAAGGCTGCCTCATAGGCTTCGTCAGAGCCTGCCAGCGCCCCGGAGTGAGACGTTATCGCCTTGGCCGCAGCATCGGTTTTGCCCGGCTTCAGGATAATTACTGGCTTTGTCGGCGTCACCTTTTTGACCTTCTCCAGGAAACGTCGGCCGTCTACCAGGCCCTCGATATATGCCAGTATGACTTTTACCTCCGGGTCTTGACCGAAATACTCTATATAATCCTCAATCTGTATATCTGCGGCACAGCCACAGCTTACGTAGCGATGGAAGCCGACTCCACGCATAAAGCCAGATGTCATCACGGCACCGCCGACATTTCCGCCTTGCGATACGAAAGCCAGCGGCCCATCTTTAACCGGCAAGGGAAACATAAATCCTCTTAAGTCGGACGAGGCGCTCCAAAACCCCATACAGTTAGGGCCGATGAAACGAATGTTGCCTTTCCTGGCAATATTCAAGACCTCGTCCTGCAGCTTTTTGCCTTCTTTCCCAATCTCAGCAAAGCCGGCTGAAATAATTACGCCCGCCTTCACGCCCTTGGCCACACAGTCTTCCATGACCGAAGCAACACCGGTCGACGGGATGACGACAATAACAAGGTCAACGGGGTCGGGTATATCAGTGACCCGGGCAAAGGCTTTATGTCCCAGAATTTCACTTTCTTTATTGTTAACCGGGTACACCGGACCGCGGAAACCATTAAGAGCGCTGGTGAATGTTGAGTAACCCCACTTATTCCAGTTAGTCGTTGCCCCTACTACGACAACCGATTTGGGATTGAATAACGGCTCCAGGTCTTCAACTATAGACTGAACCATTCATGCCCCCTATCTGATATACTAGTCCCGAATCAAAAGAGAATGATAACTGCCAAGCTCGCTCAATATTCAAATATTATATCAGATTCGTCTCTGGGACATGCTCATTATGTAATACTTTTATGCATTAGCCGTATATTACATATAGAAACGGATAAAAGGAGGTTACAAAGTGAATAAACTGGTTAAAATCCTGATACCTGTACTTATAGTCCTGGGGCTGGTACTGGCTGGAGGCTGCGCGACCAAACAAACGTCAGTATCAGTGCCGCCATTCGCCACAGGAACAGTTCCTGCACCGTCGCCATCAGGCGCACCAGAGATGCTTAAGAGCAACACCTACGATGCCGCATCCCGCTTCGCTGCCGGTGAGTCCGGAGCATCGGACATAGACCGCAAAATCGTTAAGAACGGCTACATGACTCTGGAGGTTAATGATATAACTGTAGCCATTACGGGCGTAGCCGCAATTGCCACAGACTTGAATGGCTACGTAGTCTCTTCGAATAAGCAAGGAGTTCAAGACATTACTTACGGCCAAATTTCCATTCGAGTGCCCTCTGACAGCTTCGATGAAGCCTTTGATAAACTCCGCAAGCTAGCGGTCAACGTCCCTAATGAGAGCACCAACAGTCAGGACGTAACCGAGCAATACACTGATTTGCAGGCTCAGCTTCGCAACCTCGAGGCAACCGAAGCCCAGTACCTGGAAATTCTTAAGAAGGCGGAGAAGGTAGAAGACATATTGGCCGTGCAGCGGGAGCTGTCTAATGTCCGCGGTCAAATCGAGCAGATTAAGGGGCGCATACAATATCTGGAGCGCACCTCCGATATGGCGCTCATCGACGTAAACCTGCAGAAAACAAAGCCTATAGGCGGCACCGCCTGGAGCGCACTGGAGACACTTAAGTCGGCAGCCCGTGGTCTGGTAACCTTCGGCAAAGTGCTGGCCGATGTACTTATCTGGGTGGCAATATTCAGCCCGATTTGGATTATCATCCTGGTCGTGGTACTCTATTTCACGCGATGGCGCAAGGCAAAAGCCAGGGTTTCCAGAAGATAACGTCAGGCAAGAAAGTAGGGGCGGGCCTTCAGGTCTGCCCCTACTGTGATCACTAAACATGTAGTCCCGAGGCTTTAGTCTCGGGAACCCGACCCTAAAGGGGCGGGGCTACATTTTTAGAAGAACATCAAACAAAGGAGGAATTTATGGACAAGATGATTGCCTACTGCGGCATAGTCTGCACCGAATGCCCGGCGCTTATAGCCACGCAGCAAAACGATGACGCCAAAAGGAAGAAGGTGGCTGAGATGTGGTCCAAGCAGTACAAGATGGCCGTTAAACCGGAGGACATCAACTGCGATGGCTGCATATCCGGTAGCAAAAGGCTGCTTAACTACTGTGCAATTTGCGAGATAAGAAAATGCGGCCAGGCCAAGGGGGTCAAGAACTGCGCCTACTGCGATGAATATGCCTGTGACAAGCTGGCCAAGTTCTTGGCCATGGCACCACCCGAAGCTAAGGCAACGCTCGAAAAAATCAGGAAAAGCAAATAAAAGGCGACAATTATGTCGCTAGTGTCAAATCACATCGCCGACAGGCCGCCGTCGACGCATATGGTTTGTCCGGTTATATACGAAGCTTCCTCTGACGCCAGAAAGAGCACGGCGTTAGCTATCTCCTCAGCTTTACCGTGTCTACGCATGGGAACGCGTTCCCTGATACCCTGCTCACGTTTCTCGTTCATAATAGGTTGAACCATCGGTGTAGCGATGAAGCCGGGCGCCACGCAGTTTACCCTTATATTATCTTTTGCCAGTCCCACTGCCAGAGACCTGGTCAATGCCGTAACACCGGCTTTCGAAGTAGCATAGGCATAGATGCGGTGACCGTAGTATGCCGCCATAGATGCATTATTGACTATGGCTCCGCCGCCGATTTTCTTCATCTCCGGTACGGCATATTTACACATGAATAATATACTTTTGAGGTTGGTGTCCATAATGGCATCCCATTCTTCCTCGGTCACCTTAAGTCCGCTGCCGCCCAAGCCAATACCGACGTTATTGAACAAAATATCCAGCCTGCCGTAACTAGCGATTGTAGCCTCGATAACTTTTTTAGCCTCCGCCTCTTTGGTTACGTCGGCCTGTATTGCCATTGCCTCGCCGCCGGCATCTGTAATCAACCTGACGGTTTCTTCAGCCGCTTGGAGATTCTTATCCGCGGCAACTACCCTGGCTCCTTCCCGGGCGAACAAAATGGCGGTTGCCTTCCCATTCCCCATGCCGGGCCTCGAGGAGCCGGCGCCAGATATGATGGCCACTTTATCTTTTAACCTCAGCATATTATCAACCTCCCTGATGGCTAATTGTCATCCACGCGCCTAGTATTTCGGTATGAAAGCCTTTTCGCCGGGCTCCAGCTCTATCTGCAGGGCTACCAGTATCCTGGACACCATTCCGTAATAGCCGATGGTTGCCGTAAGTTTCACGATTGCCGGGTCATCGAAAAAGCGTTTCAAATTGGCGAATGTGCTGTCGCTGACCTTAACGTTCAGCGTGACCTCATCCGTGTACTGCAGCACGACGCGTTCTATGTCGCTAAATTTCTTCGAGGATGCCCAGTGGGAAAGCTCGTTAATCTGGTCGTTGGTGACACCGGCTTCCGTGCCTATGGTTACGTGTTTGGTGAACTCGTATTCCGACCGGAGCAGGTTGCCAACACGCAAGATTGCCAGCTCCCTTAATTTCGGGTCAATAAAATCGGGACTTAGTATCGAATTGCCCAGTCTGACGAAATTGCGGCCTATTTTAGGGCAATTGCCCACGGCTTTAAATAAATTGAGTACGGGAACTTTACGGTCTTCCAATTTCTGGAACATCTCTTTAATTATTGCGTCGGCTTGCTCTTTCTCAACTAATTTAACGCGTGCCATATTACCTCCTCAATGCTTAGCGTCCCGATAATACGCCCGCGCTACCTAGCTGTCAAACCATTTTGCGCAGGGGCAGGCCTTCAGGTCTGCCCTGGAAATCGTATATAATAGTTTCGGACAAAGCCGAAAGGAAATAAAAAATGAGTATCTGGGACAGATGGGCTCAGGCTATATACAAGGTGGTTACAGGCGACAAAAAGCGCAGGGCCATCCTGACACCCATAGCTGCCATAATCTTCTTCGGCATCATCACGTTCTTCGTCATATCGTCCTTCTGGGTAGACAGGTGGCTCAACTTGCCTTACTTACCGGATGCCTGGTGGAGATACGGCATCGCTGCCATCGTTTTCATCGCCGGTCTTTTCCTAGACATTTCCACAGTAACAGCCTTCTTCCGCGCTAAGGGCACGCCGGTGCCCGTCAGCCCGCCGCCGAAGCTTATAACGACCGGCCTCTATGCCTACATCAGGAATCCGATGGCTCTGGGCGCACTTCTAGTACTGGAAGGTCTGGGATTCTACTACGGGTCGCTGTCTCTTATCATCTTCTTTGCGCCGCTCCCCGTCGTGCTCTATGCACTATATATCAAAGCTGTCGAAGAACCGGAGCTGGAGCTTAGATTCGGCCGGGAATATCTGGAGTACAAGAAGAAGGTGCCGATGTTCATCCCCCGGCTTAAGAAAAGGGGATAAAACTGAATACCCTAGAGCTATCCTAACATGTAGCCACGAGGCTTCAGCCTCGTGGACACGACCCTAAAGGGTCGTGCCTACATTAGTTGGCGCATAGCCTGTGCCGGATAAACCAAAGCCTTCAACTTCTAGGCTTTTTTCTTGACCTTCGGGTGCCGCCTCAGAAAATCGAGTATTGCCCCAATAGCCTCGGCCGCAGCATCACCGAAGAAGCCATGACCAGATTTTTCCAGCATAACCAGCTCGGCATCTGGTATCCTGGAAGCTAGAATCTTCGAGTTCCCGGCTGGAATAATCCTATCAGCATCGCCGGCTATGACCAGAGTTGGCGCCTTAATCTGTGGCAGCCGCTCATAGGTATCATGGCCCATTATCGCCTGTGCCTGGCAGGCATAACCCTGAATCGGCGTGGGGTATTTCGAGGTGATTTCCACGTACCATTCAACAGCCTTGGGGTTCTTATCGATGAATTCCTGATTCCACAACCACGGCGCCGTCTGCCTGGCTCGCTCCGCCACTGGTAACTTCGCCATTTGCGCACCGAAAAGGAAGGCCATTGCCTCTTTAGTCTGCGGTATAATGTTTTTCCCCCCGCATTGGGTGCAACCCAGTATGAGACTGATTACTTTGTCCGGGTAATTAATGGCAAATTCCTGAGCAATCATACCGCCCATAGAAACGCCGAAAACATGTGCCCGGTCAACACTGAGGGCGTCGAGCAATCCCTTGGCATCAGCCGCCATCATCTTCATGGTATAAGGCACTTCCGGCTTATCGCTCCGCCCGGTACCGCGGTTGTCAAAGGAAATCACGCGATACTCTTTAGACAGGCGAGGAATCAGGGCTGCCCAGTGTCCGGAGTATTGGCCATAGCCATTGATTAACAGCAATGGTTCTCCATCGCCATGTATTTCATAGTAGATATTTATATCGCCAATCTTTGCCGTAGGCATTTCACAGCCTCCTTGTTTCTAAGTATCACATTGACCATTTTACACCAACTAAGTCCTCAAGGTCGACAGAACATGTAGTGGCGAGGCTTTAGCCTCGCCAGCATGACGCCATCTAGCATTACGGAATATTTTCAGCTAATATGTATGGCTAAGAACCTACTCTTAAAAGAAGTAATCGAATGGACTCTGTAATTTACGAAGACAATCCCCACTACGACGTCTGGGTCAAAGCCATTATGGTGCTGCCGGTGTTCTTCATCATACTAGGTGTATATTATCTATTCACCGCCCAGGTCGAGTCAGCCATCGGCTTGTTTGCCACAACCCTGCTTATGGGAGCCATCTACTGGGTTATATTCCCACGAAAATACCAGATACTGGATAGCAAAATTAGAATAGTACTCGGCGGCCAATTTTCTTTCAAGGTTCCCTTCGATACTTTAGAAACCGCTGGAAAACCCGAGGGAGTAAGCCTGGGCATCAACTTCGCCACCACCTTCTTGAGACAGCACGCGGTGGAAATAAAAAGGAAAAAGGGCATGAATGTAAATATAACGCCAAGCAACCGCGACCAGTTCCTGGAGAACCTCAACAAAGCGATTTTTGACTGGAGGCGAAACAATATTAAAGGCATGCAAAGGGGATAGTCGGGAGGGCTGTCATTGCGAGTCCTTCCGCTGAAGGACGTGGCAATCTCGGAGGGGGTATACGGGAGCCTCTGCTCCCACGGGGCGGGGTCAGTTGGAACAAAGGGGTAGTCAGGAGCATCTGCTCCTGCCGGGATAAGGGGGAATGTAGGGATAGACCTTTAGGTCTGTCCGCTTTTGACTTTTGGTCTTTAATTTTTAACTTATTATGAAACCTATCGAATGGCTGGGCAACAAACTTAAAATAATCGACCAGACACAACTGCCTGGTAAGTTGGCCTATCTTGAGCTCCGCAATTATGCCGAAGTCGTGGCTGCCATCAAGGGGATGAAGGTGCGCGGTGCGCCGGCCATTGGCGTAGCCGCCGCCTACGGCATCGCCCTCGGCGCCCGGAATATAAAGGCCGAGACTAAGGCAAAGTTTATTAGCCAGTTCGATAAAATCTTGAAATCCTTCACCGCCGCCCGGCCCACCGCCGTAAATCTGTTTAGAGCTATCGACCGCATGAAAAAGGCGGCAGAAACCACCGGCGATGTGCAGAAGATAAAGCAGGCGCTCATTGACGAGGCTAAGAAAATTCACGCTGAAGAAGAGGCCGCCACCCGTCGACTCAGCCAACTCGGCGCCGGGCTTATTAAAGACGGCTTCACCGTACTGACACACTGCAATGCCGGTGCTTTAGCCACTGCCGGCTATGGCACGGCGCTGGGCGTCATCAAGGCCGCCCGGGAGCAGGGCAAGAAAATCGAGGTCATCGCCACCGAGACGCGCCCGCTGCTTCAGGGTGCCCGCCTCACCGCTTGGGAGCTGATGCAGGAGAACATACCGGTAACCCTGATTACCGATTCCATGGCCGGCTATTTCCTGAGCCGGGGCAAGGTCAACTGCGTCATCGTCGGCGCCGACAGGATTGCCGCCAACGGCGATACGGCCAACAAAATCGGGACTTACACACTAGCCGTGCTGGCTAAAGAAAACGGCGTCCCGTTCTACGTGGCGGCGCCCACCAGCACCATCGATCTCTCGTTGAAGTCCGGCGCCGAAATCCCCATCGAGGAGCGCAATCCTGAAGAGGTAACTAGCATCAAGGGAGTACGCCTGGCGCCCAAAGGCGTCACCGCCGCCAATCCCGCCTTCGACGTCACCCCCCACAAATATATAACCGCCATCATCACCGAGAAAGGCATCATCAGGAAACCGTATCTACACAGGTTGAAGCAGTTATTTAGTGTGAAATCCATCTAGACGATAAGACTAACAATCCGTGGTGAAGCTAGTTGTTAAGCAGCCTCAAGCAATCGTAGAACTCTGTCAACGACTCTCACTTGTAGCCTTTTTTCACAAAAATGCATTCAGCCCGTATCTGAAAGATAATACCTTTGCATTCTGAGTAAAAATTCTCGTCCCTCATACAGCATACGACACCTCTCTATTCTTACTGATATAAGGTTCTGAATTAAACGACAATAATATATTAATAAGAATGAGGGGATAAGGATGTTGTAAAGCAGCTAAGTTTGATGATATGTTCAGAAGCCGTGTTCTTCCGCAATTTATGCAGAAGGTAAGCCCAGTTTGCTCATAACGCTCTTAGCTGCAATAAGACTTCTATGAAGTTGATATATGTCTACAGGCCTCAGAATTACAAGTTCATCAGCCATTTCCTTAAACGCTCCCTTGAGAAGTGCCTCGGCCTTGTTCATGTCTTTAGCAGTAGCCACTACCAAGCAAAGTATAGGTTTTCCCATATTGTCATATGCTAGTTTGAGCTTAGTCAATGCTTCCTCAAGGCTGCCTTTGACCTGAACCTCAAAAACATGTGTTGCACTGCGTAACTGCGTTGAGTTTCTCCAGACAACGTCATATTCATATTCGCTTTCAGGATACTCCATCTGGACCTGCAGTTTGAAGGCTTCACCGATATCCTTTATTTTCTGCTGAAGATCTAGGTGGTCATAATCTTGGCTATATTGCTCAGACGAATCGTACGAAGGGAGTTTATATCCAAGCTCCCTTTTTAAGTCGATTAAATTGAGTCTGGATGCCTTATCAAACATTGCAATATCCACGTCACCCGCCCTATTTGCTTTGGCCACCAGCAGGGATAGTTTAGCAATACCGATTTGGAGTAATATATTTTTTGACGGAGCTGTTGGGCTCAGAGATAATTTATATACAGACCTCAAGCGGCTCGTCCAAGAACGTGAAGGCTTTGTAGGCCACGGCAAGTTGGCGACATATTCTTTCCAACTCTTGTAACCCATAATTTCCCAGTACTTATTGTCATGACACTCACTTAATAGTCGACCTATTTCCAGAAAAGTATGCTCCACTTGCACAATGAGCCTACAAGTGTCCTCTCGGTTACGCTTCGCTTTTTCAATGTCTCTTGTTGGAATTAGCTCCATTGCACTCTCACAGTCACTCTTCAAGTCTACTATGGCTTCAGATAGTAAAGATTATACGTCCACCTAATTACACATGCAAATAGTGTGGGGTCATTCTATGCACATTTCAAAAATGGAATTGGAATTTTTTGCTGGTAAACATCAAATGAAACAAATTGTGATTGTCACTACTGTGATTTCCAAGTATAATTCTGGCATTTCCATCACATTCCAAGTAGTTCCGCAAGTCTAAATACGGAGGGTTAGCATGCAACCTGAATTGATGTTAGTTGTCTTGACCATATGGCTGTTTATCTTGTGGTTCGGCTCCGTTGCACTGGAAGCCACCGGCATGGAGCGGTCGAGAGCCCGTTTTCAGGCGATGTCAGCGCTCACCGGAACGGGCTTTACCACGCGGGAGGCGGAAGACATCGTCAGCCATCCCAGGCGCCGCTTGATAGCCGGCTGGCTGATGTTTCTGGGTAACGCCGGAATCCTCTTGTTTCTACTTATCATACTGATAATAGTAATCGTCGGCATAAAACCAGCCAGGCCGATGTCACCTGCCTTCATCATCACTCTGGCTATTCCACCAATCGCCTTAATGGTGCTTTACTGGATCGGTGTTCTGGACAAGCTGGCCACTAAAATAGTCAACTGGTTGAAACGCTCCGGATATTTCACCTCTGAGCTGTCAATCAAAGAGACAATTCACCACTCAGGCGACTACAGCATAGCCCGCCTGACAATGGGCAGGAAGGCACCGGAGGTCGGCCGTAAAATCAGCGACATCAGCCTGGCGAAGCACAATATCACCATACTGGCTATTGAAAGGGGCGAAAGAACACTGCCTTTCCCTGAGGCTAAAGAAATTGTGCTGGCTGGAGACCACCTGCTATGCTTTGGTAGAACGGATGAGATAAGTGAAGCAAGTCAAAAATAAAAAGATTAAACAGTTTTAAGATTGCGGAGATTATTTTCGATTACAGCGATAGTATGTTAGATTTATTATTGACCTATCAGGAGGTAATTTAATGGCTGAAGCGAAAGTCGGCATTATCGGCGGCAGCGGGCTGTACCAAATAGAGGGCTTGACCGAGACAAAGGAAATAAAAATCAAGACGCCCTTCGGCGACCCGAGCGACGCTATTACGCTGGGCAAGCTGGAAGGTGTGAAAGTCGCTTTCCTGCCCCGTCACGGTAAAGGACATCGCATCAGCCCCACCGAACTGCCGTCAAAAGCCAATATCTACGCCATGAAGACTCTCGGTGTGGAATGGATATTCTCCGTAGCCACCGTAGGCAGCCTCCAGGAGAAAATCAGGCCGCTGGACATAGTTATACCCGACCAGATTATCGACCGCACCTTTCTCAGGCAGGATACATTCTTCGGCAGGGGCATAGTCGGGCATGTACCCTTTGCCGACCCCTTCTGCCCTGTTCTCGGCGATATACTCCACGATTCAGCGCGTAAGCTCGCAATAAGGGCGCATGACGGCGGCACCTGCGTCGTCATGGAAGGGCCTCAGTTCTCCACCAGGGCTGAATCCGAGCTTTACCGCTCCTGGGGAGCCGATGTCATCTACATGACCGGTCTGCCGGAGGCTAAGCTGGCACGAGAGGCGGAGATATGCTATGCCACCATGGCTGTGGTTACCGACTACGACTGCTGGAAAGAGACCTACGAGGTCGTCACTGTTGATATGGTCATAGACAATCTAAGGCGAGGCATTGAAAATGTCAAGAGGCTTTTAAGGCTTGCGATAACTAGTTTACCTCAAAAACGGAATTGTATTTGCTCCTGCGCACTGCAAAATGCCATAATCACCTCCCGGGAGCTTATACCGGAGCAGGTTAAGAAAGACCTGGCACCCATAATCGGCAAGTATATAAAGTAGGGAAATTAATGGCACCCAAAATTGAGTTCAATTGTCTGCCCACGATTATAGGGAGCATGCCTCAGACTGACCCGAAGGAGGCTTGTTCTCTGGTGGCTAAATATCTGGCTGACCTGCCCGCCTGGCCGCAGCTGCCTAAGCGCTCGCATCTGGAAAATATGTACGCCCAGTTCAGCGAAGGCTTCCCCGGCATTGTGCTCGAAGGAGCTAAAGCCTATGTGGAACGTTCGGCGGATTTCGATAGCCAGTTAGAGCAGCTTTATAACGCAGATGCGGAGAATGACCCGGATAATTACGGCATTAGCGCCGACTATGCTGCCGGACTGCATGCCTTCCCGGCTCTAAAAGAGCAGCATCCAAGGATGGTCAAGGGGCAGACAACCGGGCCCATCACCTGGGGGCTCATGGTCACCGACAGGGAACAGCGAGGCATACTTTATGACGACCTGCTGGCTGAGGCTCTGGCCAAGTTCCTGCGGCTGAAAGCCATGTGGCAGGAGAGGTTCTTGCGCCGGATTGCGCCGGACACCATCATCTTTGTTGACGAGCCTTACCTGACCTCGCTGGGCACAGCCTTCGTCGCCATTGCCAATGAGCAGGTACAGACTTTGCTCGAAGTAGTTTTAAGCGGCATCACAGGGCTTAAGGGAGTGCACTGCTGCGGCAGCACCGATTGGTCACTAGTTTTGAAAAGCTCAACCGACATACTGAGCTTCGACGCTTATAACTACGCCGACTCACTGAGCTGCTATCCGGCTGAGGTGAAAGTTTTCCTGGAGCGGGGCGGCAGCATCGCCTGGGGCATCATACCCAATGAAGAGGAGGCTGTAGCTCAAGAATCTTTGGGCAGCCTGAATGACCGGCTCGGCGAAGCCATGGCGCCGTTCACCCGGGATGGTGTGCCTTTTAAGCAGCTCGTAGCTCAAGGCTTGCTGACTCCATCCTGCACGCTGGCGTCTTTATCCGTCGAAGCTTCCATACGCGCCTTAGAATTGCTCTCTGAGCTTTCAGTCAGGGTCAGAAAAAAATACTCTCCGTAATTCAATATGTAGGGGTGAGGCTTTAGCCTCACCCCTACATGTAGGTATCAATTCGATATAGGTCGCGGGTACATGCGCGCAATTTGAATTCTCAAGCTAATTAAGGGATAATACGAGTTAAATTTGTAAAATTCGCAATATCAGGTGAAAAATTATGAACAAACGTAAAAGAATGGCCATGCTAAAGCATCGCAAACGCCGCAAGAAGCTGGAAGAGAGAAGGAAGGCTATGGCGCTGGCTGGTGTTGCCGTTGGGGCACCTAAGCCCGCACCGACGGTGGCAGTCGCCGAGGCACCACGGGCACCGAAAAAACCGGCCAAGAAGAAGGCGGTGGCGGTGGCCGCGCCTAAAGCGATAGCTCCCAAGCCAAAGGTAAAAGCGGCTAAACCAAAAGCAGTAGAGGAAGCACCCAAGAAACCGGTAGCAAAAAAGAAGGCTGAAGCACCGGCTGAAGCTGTCGCTGCCAAACCTAAGGCGAAGGCAGCTAAAGTAAAGGCGGCTAAGGTTAAGACAGAAGAAGCACCGAAAGCCAAAGCAGCTAAGGCGAAGGTAGAAAAGCCTGCGGCAAAGGCAGTCAAAGCCAAGGCAGCGGAACCGGCGGAAGAGCCGAAAAAGCCCGCCCGAAAGAAGAAGGCCGAAGCCACATAGTCTTAATGGCCAGCGTCTATCTCTTAACCGGCAGTCCGGGTACAGGCAAAACCACAGCTATCAGACAGGCTATAGCCGGGTCGAAGGCAAAGGCTGGCGGCTTTTACACCGAAGAGATAAGAAGCGGCGGGATTCGGCAGGGCTTCCGTATTATCACACTTGCTGGACAGGACGCAATACTGGCTCATGTCGATAACCCCAGCCACTACCGGGTAAGCAAGTACGGTGTGGACATCGCAAATCTGGACAACATCGGTGTTGCCGCCATTAATCGCGCGTTAAAGGAAAGCGATTTAATAGTTATTGACGAAATCGGCAAGATGGAGCTTTTTTCGCCCCGCTTCATGGAAGCAGTTCTTAAGGCGATAGACAGCAGTAAGAAAGTCCTGGGCACTATCATGCTCAACCCGCATCCCTTCGCCGATGACATAAAACGCAATCTAAATGTAAACGTAATCGAGCTTACCCGGGCTAACCATGACCAGGTGCTAAGAGAAATAATGGACTGGCTAAGAAGTTAAAAACCAAAATGACAGATAAAAATGTAGCCTTAATTTTTCGATTACAGCGATGTTTTCCGATTACAACGATAATCTTCTAGGTTGTTATTATAGTTTTTGGTATTTTGCTTTTACATTTGCATGAGATTGCTTCATCACTTTGTTCCCAATAGTGACATAAATTTGAAATAGACCTTATATGAAAATAACTATAAAGCCGATAGGCGATATTGATAACAATATACTGGAAGAGCTCAAGGAAAGGTTGACGCAAACCTTTGGCTGCCCGGTAGAGATAGCACACGAAGATTACAGCCTTGAGAAAGCCTATGATTCGAAGCGAAAGCAATACCTGGCTACAAAGCTTCTCTCCAGGCTGAAGAAGTCCGGCGTAGCTAAAGATGAAAAGGTTTTGGGTATAGTCAATGTCGACCTCTACGCGCCCGGGTTGATCTTTATCTTCGGTCAGGCGGATATTCCTGCGGGCGTAGCTATCATTGCTTTATCGCGTTTAAGGCAGGAATATTACAGCTTGCCTTCAGACGGCGCACTTTTTCTGGACAGGGCCACCAAAGAGGCGGTTCATGAACTGGGGCACACTTTCGGACTGGAGCATTGCTCAAATGCTAAATGTGTCATGCACTTTTCCAACAGCTTGGCTGATACCGACTGGAAACAGGCGGCTTTTTGTAGCCGATGTCGCCCGAAATTGATAAAATGAACCGAAACCTGTCATTCTGAGCGAAGCGAAGAATCTCAGTTAGACTGTGCCAAGATGTAGTCCCGACCCTTTAGGGTCGGGCTCCCGAGGCTAAAGCCTCGGGGCTACAGGTTTAACACTTACATACTGAATCAAAAGGGGGTATAAACGTATGAGAAAAGTAGCTGCCATCGGTGTGGGCATGACGAAATTCAGCGGCAAACAGGACAAGACAGCCGTCGAGCTGTTTGCCGAAGCCGCCATCGACGCCATAAACGAGTCAAACTTGAAGCCGAAGGATATCCAGGCACTGTTCATGGGCAACGCCCTGAGCGACTTCGCCGAGGGGCAGGCACAGCCGCAAGCTTTTGCTGCTGATTACATCGGTGCCTACAATGTCCCGGCCAACAAATACGAAAACGCCTGCGCTTCATCCAGCGCTGCCTTCCGTGATGCCTTCATGTGGGTGGCTTCAGGGTTCTATGACATAGTCCTGGTCGGTGGCGCTGAAACTGCCGCCAAGATGGGTACGCCTCTGGCTACCAGAACCTTCGCCATGGCCAGCGACAGCCGCTACGAATACCCCAGCGGAATCACCTTCCCCGGCGTCTTTGCTCTGCTTGCCCACCTTTATGCAAAGAAGTACGGCATACCTCTAGAGAAGCTCAAGCAGCAAATGGCTCAGGTCACTGTTAACTCTCACTATTACGGTGCCCGCAATCCCAAAGCCCAATTCCAGAAAGAGATAAC
>Ga0315285_10002186_pt1 | contig 20423 bp, 21 predicted proteins | sample YL17G09_36_MG_FD_203698 | JGI IMG/M metagenome (GOLD analysis project Ga0315285, IMG submission 203698) | Sediment microbial communities from Yellowstone Lake, YNP, Wyoming, USA - YL17G09_36 | ecosystem: Environmental > Aquatic > Freshwater > Lake > Sediment | place: USA: Wyoming | collected...
GGGTATCATCGAGCTCGCACAGGTGCTTCTGAGACATAAATACAGCATCATGAGTTCGGGCGGAACCGGAAAGGCACTTGCTGATGCCGGTGTAAAGTTTACTGAGGTTTCCAGTTATACCGGCTTTCCCGAGATGATGGATGGACGGGTCAAGACACTGCACCCGAAAGTCCACGGGGGGCTGTTGGGGAGACGGCAAATCGATGATGCCGTAATGGCAAAGCACGGTATCAACCGGATCGATCTGCTGGTAGTAAACCTGTACCCATTCGAGAAGATGTCCGGGCAGCAGTTGAGTCTTGAAGCATTAATCGAATTCATCGATGTCGGCGGACCGGCGATGATCCGTGCAGGGGCAAAAAATTACAAACAGGTAGCAGTTGTTGTTGACCCTGCGGATTACCCGGCGGTGATCAGAGCAATTCATAACGGTGAGATCTCTTCGGAACAGCGGCTTGAACTTGCAAAAAAGGCATTTGCCAGGACTGCTGTTTACGATGCAGCGATCAGCAATTACCTCTACCTGCTCGATGCCCCGTTTCCCTCAACGTTCACGGTTCAGTTCAATCATGGCAGGACACTGAGGTATGGAGAAAATCCGCACCAGCAGGCTGCAGTCTATGGTACTACCGGTATTGCGGGAACGGAGCCGATCCAGGGAAAGCAGATGTCGTATAATAATTATCTTGATGTAAACGCCGGTGTTACACTTCTCCGCGAGTTTGAAGAAACCGCTGCCGTAATCGTCAAGCACAATAATCCCTGCGGGGTTGCCATTGGTACAGACCTGCTTGATACCTACATCACAGCCCGTGAAGTTGATCCTGTTTCTGCCTATGGATCGGTTGTCTGCCTGAACCGGGAAATTGATAAAAAAGTGGCAGAAGAGATTGCAAAGACGTTTGTTGAAGTCCTTGTCGCTCCATCATTCTCAAAAGATGCTCTTGGGATCATGGCAAAAAAAGAGAACATGCGTGTGCTTGCAATCCCACAAAAATCTGAATCTGATGAGATCCGGTCCATTGATGGGGGTGTGCTGGTCCAGCGAACGCCCCCCTACCAGGAGCACTGGGAAGTGATCACCGACCGGGATCCAACACCTGATGAAATGCATGCAATCCAGCTTGCCTGGAAGGTGTGCAAACATACTAAAAGCAATACCATCATATTTGCCGATCAGAAACACACCCTGGGAATCGGCGCCGGGCAGATGAGCAGGGTGGATTCGGCAAAGATTGCCATCATGAAAGCATCTGATTCACTCAAAGGTTCTGCTGTGGCTTCAGATGCGTTCCTGCCGTTCCCGGACACACTAGAAGTTGCCGCTCAGGCAGGAGCTACTGCACTTGTGCAGCCGGGAGGATCTATTCGTGATAAAGAGGTGATCGATGCTGCAAACCGGTTGCACATGGCAATGGTTTTTACGGGCATACGCTACTTCAGGCACTGACCCGTGCTCTTTTTTTAATTTTGGCTTATTTTTTGCGATAAATTTATAGTCTGCGAAATAATCATAGATTATTTAAATCGTTTGTGGCTGTATGGTCATGGATGATTGGCAGAAGTTGCCTTTCACGAGGTTTACAGATATGGATTACGGTAGTATGGTTGGTGAATCCTTTGAATACGCAAAGGAAGCTGTCGTTGGCAAGTGGAACAAGTGGCTGATGCTGATCATCGCAACTATCCTTTTCGGACTTCCCCTGATGGGATATGCGATGAAGGTTCTGCGGGGTGAAAAACCAGCCCCTGAAGTTAATGACTGGGGCGCCCTTTTCATTGACGGTATTAAATATTTCATCGTTTCCCTGATCTACGCATTACCTATCATCATTGTCTGGATTCTGGTTATGGGAGCATCAGCGGCGGCCATAATGTCCGGCAATTACTCAGCAATGATGGCAGCATTAGGTGCCATGGCTCTCGGCGTTTTGGTCATGTTCGTCCTTGGAGTCATCATTGCCGTCTTTGAGGTAATCGGAATAGTCCGCTTCGCCCGAACCGGAAGCATCGGTGAGGCATTAAATATGTCTGCAATTCTTGCAACAATCAACAAAATAGGCTGGGTGCCGTACATCATTGCACTGATCGTCCTTATTGTCGTAGGAATCATTGTTGGAATTATTGTTGGAATCCTGACTATGATCCCGTACCTAGGCATCATTATTTACCTCTGTCTTATTGCTCCAATAACACTCCTGTTTATGCGGTACATATGCCTGCTTTACGATAGTGCCGGTGCAGCCTAACCCAATCTTTTTTTACGAATCTATCCGGTGTCATTGCCGGTCCGGTTTGTATCAGATATTATCAATCATGAGAATTCTGCGTTTTATGAAAATTAGGTAAATACTATTGTTTATGATACTATGACTGTTGATGCAACAAAATCAGGAACCTTGTAGAGTAGGGAAACGAGACCTGACCTCATGGGTATCAGTGATCATATACCCCGGTATGCTCAGTACCAGTTTTCTCATAATAGAAGCATAAAGATTGAAAAAAAATTCAAAAGATAAATGATCTTTCCTGATGATTACGGCTGGATAATCACCGTGCGGTAACCTTATCAAGCCGCTTCGATCGATACCGGTTTTTAATATTTTCGGTAAAAAAAGTCCCGGTTGATTGCGCACTTAAAAGGTTTGCAAAGATGTGGGAAGGAACATTCTGATATTGAAATACCATCCCGGAATGGAACTCTATCTCTAAATTTTTTAAATGAGTATCGTAACCAACCGTTTTCAGGTTACATGATTCAACGGGTTGTCTCTCCACCATATATCACCATAACTAATAGGTGCTGTAAACAGATAATGCTTGGTAATAATAAAAATAAAAAGATATCATGCATTCATTATCTCATACTTGACAAGGGGTATAACCTCACTTTCTCATACGGTGATTCTCAAGGTTACCATATCATGTTGAATAACTTTTTAAATATTTTCAATACTAACATTAAGTAAAGATGTACGATGCTGTTGAGGTTTCCCGCATGCTCGACATCCTCGGGAACCGGAACCGAAGGCGGATTATTGAACTGTTGCGACAGAAACCCTGTTTTGTCACCGAGATCTCTGAGACGCTGATGCTCTCGCCAAAAGCCGTCATCGATCATCTCCAGATGATGGAGCGGGAAGCAATCCTTTCCTGCCAGATGGACGACCGGCGCCGGAAATATTATTACCTCGAAAATGACATTCTCATCAACATAAATCTCAAACAGGTGCGGGTGCTTACCGAAGTAATTGATGACGAGGATACCAGGAACAACCATCTCAAAAACTCGGTCACCATACTGGGGAGAATGATTAAAGCCCACGACATGATCCTTTCTAACCTCGAACAGGTAAACCATGATATCGAAATAAAAATGAATGACCTTGCCCGAAACCATAAGGATTTATTCAGGAGCGATCGAGAGATTACTGTAATCATAGCGCTTTCGCATGACTCTCTTACGTTTCAGGAACTGGAACAGGTCACTGACGTGTCACAAAAAGATCTTGGTGAAATCCTGAAACGATTCGAGCGTAAGGGACTCATCGGGCGGATAAAAGAGCGGTATACACTCCGAGGCGTATATGCAGAATAATCCGAACAACCCTTACGACGATGTTTTTAACAACCTCGCAAAGATCGTTGAAGACATTGTCAAAAACATGCCGGACAGCCATCACGCACGCATAGTAGGATACACGATAATTACCCGGCACCCTTCAAACGGAGACCCCGAGATCTTCCGGGCTGGAGATCCCGGCGATGATGTAGAAATCCCGTACGAAGTCGTGGAATCTGATGATATGATTTATATCACCGCAACGATGCCCGTTAATCCAAAGAACGCTCCCTCTATTGACATCCAGTCAAACAACGTACATGTCTGTATTGATAACCGGGACATTACCATCATGCTTGATAAGCCTGTAGACAGAATTCACAGTTACTATCGGATCCACCGCGGTTTAATGGATATCACGCTAAAAAAGGTAAAGCAATACTGATTATCTTTGACTTTTTTTAAATAAAAAATGTGATGTATTGAAACGTTTTCGATCTCAACGAGTTTCCAGACTCCTACGGTATTTCCGTTGAATGCTATCTCAGCATATGCTTTTTCCGGAGTATGCGAGACAGGAACCTCAAACATAAGATACCCATCAATTGCAGTGCTCTTGCCCGGATAGAGATAAGCGAGCTGCGCGCCATGCGAGTACCCGAAATCCTCAACGTATTCAGTACCAAAGAGTTTTTTGGAAATACTGGACTTCCTTTACTTCAATTGCTGTTGCTTTGCGGTCTGATGATTTGTCGGGAAGATAATGGGTAGGATCCGCAGAATATTTTTGTTCATTATAGTAGACGTTGATATTGCCGGAGGTGGGGGGCCAGATACGGGTGTCACCTTTGTTAAAAACATTAATGAAAAGAAACAAATAGTTATATCCCGGTTTTGGTTACTGGAGGTAATACTTATTATCCATGTCATTATGCCAGAAGTAAGTCTCGTTTATCCAAAAAGTAAGAACCAATTACCTGTGTTTCCCCACCAAAAAAAGGAGTTCTGTAGTGCTAAAAGGATTATACCTTAACAGGCAAATCCGACGAGACCCACGGGTTAACAGATTGCTTTCCCGAGCGCATCTCGTGGAACTGCCGCAGCGAAACAGTGATGTCGCGGGTGAAGGCAAAATACCCGATCTGGGTATTCCTGCAGAGCTTCATTGCCATATCCATAAGTCCACGCGGGTCAGGACGTGCTTCACCCAGCCAGATATGGAAGATGTTACCCCCATCTACAATAGGGAAAAATACATGCTCGATCTCTATCCGTTTGGTGAGAGGAACATTCGCCCCTGGTGCTACATGGGTACCGTTGGTATAGTAAACAGGGAGATCGCGGCTTGTGCCCAGCATCTTCAGACCTTCTTCAATGTCACCTTTGATCACCTTTATAGCAAAATGGTGATAACGACGATCGAGCAGGTCGGCAACCGCGAATCTTTGCCCTGTCGTCTCTGCCGGTGTCCGTGCAAGCGCTATGGTCATGTTGTTCTTCTTTGAAAGGTCACGACCGTAGAGTTCCATCTCGGTCATCGCCCGTATAGCAAGCTTGAAAGCCTCTTTTGATTCGTGGAGCTGTTTGCCCGTGTGATGCTGTACCATCTCGTTGACGCCGACTACGCCAACTGTGTACACAAGTCCTTCAAGATCGACAGCAAGCGCACCACGTTCGCCAGTGTTCGGGTCTTTTGGGCGCTGCATCGCAAAAGGCATCCGGCTGTTCGCCCGGATCAGGTCCATCCAGCGACGCTTGATCTTAAAAATTTCCACGGCGACATCCATGAGCGCCTTAAGTTCGGCAAAGAGCCGTGCATCATCTCCCTCAGCATTGTAGGCCGCACGAGGGCAATTCACCGAGACAACCTGCCATGAACCCATCGAGAAGTGCCTGCCATCCTCAAAGAACAGTTTCTTATCAAAATCCGAATCCTTGTCTGCCACGGTAGAGAATTGGTAGGCACAGCACTGGTAACAGGAAATCCCTTTTCCAGCTCCGCGGTACGCAGGCAGCTGGTTATCGTAATAAGGTGTGCCGAACTTTGAGGCGAGCTCGAAGGTCATAAGGTATAGTTCCTGGAACGTAGGCAGGTCAGGGTTTTTGCGGTTGAACTCTTCACGCTCATTCATGAAGTCGGGCTCAATAGAGATCTCCGGCTTTGGAAAGTTGAAGGGTTTTCCCCAATAGTCTCCCTCGAGCATCACTTCCATGAGTGCCTTGAAAAGCAGGCGCACTTCACGCTCGAACTCACCATAGGTCCGGCGGGGTGCAGATTTACCATCCCATATTTTTCCCTTGTAGATGCAGGGTTTGTCCTGCCAGAGCGTCGGGACACCCGGCGAGAGCTGGATTGACGAGAAGACAAGCTGACCACCCCGGGCAACCATCATCTGCGTCATTTCATACACGAACATCTGCATGTTCTGTTTGATCTCGTTATACGCCATTCCCTCCATGTAAGGTGCGAGGAATGTGAGGAAATTGTAGTAACCCTGTCCCCCGGCAAAATTTGTCTGCGCAGAACCGAGTGCTTTCACTGCATGGAGGATTGCAACCTCAGCACGCTTGGCAGGTCCTGCAACCGAAGCTTTCGTACCATTGCCGTCAGGCATCAGTCCATAGTAGAAGAAATAACGCAGATCCCAGTCCTGGCAAAACGGGCGGGTGCCGAAATACTCAAGATCGTGGATGTGCATCTCTCCTGACAGGTGGTGATCGGCAAGATCGGGGGGGAGCTGAAGCAGGTACTGTTCCTTTGATATCTTGTCCGCCTTCTTCTTGTGTGAAGTCTCGGCATTTTCCTGGAGGTTTGCATTATCGTGCGCTTCAAATCCCCTCCCAACATCGATCTGGTGTGCGTCAAAAACCGGCGTACCGACACGGGTGGAAACATTGCGGTACTGTATCATACCCTTTTCAAGCAGTATGATATTAACGATCTCGCGGATAAGCGGCCCGGAGAGGGACTTCAACCCCATGTTCTTGATGCGGTTTTCCACATCATGCGCGATTTCCTGTGCCGTCGCTTCGTCAGCACCCTCATATCCATAGAACGTCTCGACCAGCTTTGTCTCTTCAACAATCTGTCGGACAATGCGATTGCGATCCCATTCGATGATGTGCCCATCAGATGTTCTGACGGAGGGGAGTACGGGAACCGTGATTCCCTCAAACGTAAGCTGTTTGGTCTCCCGGTGCGCCATTATTCACCTGATATAAGGTTTGATAGGTGCTCTCCATCCAGTTTGCCTGCGGGAAAAAGATCCGCAGAGGTGTAGAAATCAGAGTCTTTCTGTAAAACGGGGGCTTCATGTACAAAAACCCCATTCATCCGCAGCTCCGTGAGGGATTCCGCAGTCGAAAGGTCACGCTCGAAATACGTATAGCCGCTCTTCGTCAGAAATCCCTTTAATTTGTCACAATTCGGGCAATATTCAAGCGTATATACAATCAATTGCAATTTTTTCGGCACAAAAAACACCCTCACACAGTCATCTATCCAATAGGCTTTCTGGAGATAAAAAAATCATGGTTTGTTCATTCCAATTAATGCCTCATGTAAGCGATTATCATTAGTAGTGGTATGAAATAATAGTACCGTAATGGTAAGGACGTTTGTAGCACTCGAACTTTCAAAAGACATCCAGGATCAGCTCGCTTTTGCGCAGGAGACGATCCGCGGGTGCAAAGCCCGTCTAACCTTTGTGGATCCAAAAAATATTCACATAACAGCAAAATTTCTCGGTGAAGTTGATGAAAAAACACTCCAGAAAGTTATGAATGCACTCAGGTCTGTCACCTTTTCTTCATTTCCTGTAACAGCTGGCACAGTTACGGTGAACAATCCTAAGCGCCCGCACACGGTCTGGTGTGCAATCGATGATACCGGACAGGGTGAGCGTTTATTCAATCTTATCGAAGATGCACTTGTGCCGCTCGGGTTTGAGCGGGACACGCGCCGCTTCACACCCCATGCAACACTGGCTCGGGTCAAATCACCCCATCCATCCCTGTTTTCCGCGCTTGACAGCCTGAAAGATAAGTCCTTTGGCAGTTGCACGATCTGCGGTATAACGTTAAAAAAGAGTACACTTCTGCCTCAAGGCCCGGTCTACGAAGACTTACTGGAGGTGAAATGGTGAACCGGTTGCCAATTGAAGAGAATGTATTAATGGGTCTCCGCCCGACCGAACTGGAACGCGATCATGTGTGCGGTCTGGCAAGGCGCCTGCTTGCCGCAATTGCCCAAAGCGGGAAAGCCGAGGGGATGGTCGTAGGCTCCATTGCCCGGCATACATGGGTTCGTGGAGACCGGGATCTCGATGTATTCATGCTCTTTGACCCAGGGTTATCCCGCGAGGAACTCGAAACGGAAGGGCTTGCACTCGCACGGAGCATTGCAAGCTTATTCACCGACCGGTTCCATGAAAAATATGCCGAGCATCCGTACATCAATGCAACTATCGATGACGTGGATGTGGATCTTGTTCCCTGTTATAACGTGGACAGCGCCACACGGATCCAGAGTGCCGTGGACCGCACCCCGTTTCACACACGCTACATTACCGACAAGATCAATGGTTTAATCGATGATGTGCTCCTGCTCAAACAATTCACAAAAGCTGGCGGTATCTATGGTTCAGACCAGATGACGGAAGGATTTTCAGGGTATCTCTGCGAGCTCCTTGTGCTCCATTACGGTGGATTTACTCCCCTCATTCAGGCAGCGGCATCGTGGCGGCCCGGGATTGTTATTGATATTGAGAACCATGCGGCAAAAAAATTCGAGGAACCATTGGTCGTGATCGACCCGGTCGATCCGAAACGCAACGTGGCAGCAGCAGTATCCCTGGATCGCATGGCAGGTTTTGTCGAGCTGGCGAGGGGGTATGGTGAAAAACCCGTCACTGAATTCTTCTTGCACCCGATGGAACGCTGCATCCTGAAAAAAGAACTGGCGGCACGTATCGCTCAACGCAGGACATTTGTTTTTGCTGTCACCTTTGCGACACCCCGGTACATCCCGGAGATTGTTGTGCCGCAGCTCAAGCGCAGTGTTTCGGCAATCAGGGAACTGCTGGAGCGAAATGGGTTTGCTGTCCATCACGCTTCCTATGATATGCAGTCAGAGGAGTGCATGATCCTTCTTGAGCTGCTTGTGGGAGACCTTCCGGCAATACGCCGGCATTTGGGGCCGCCACTCTGGAACCACGCACATGCAGGTAAATTCCGGGAAAAACACCGTGCGGAACATCAGTCCCGGCCATTCATTGAAGACGGGCGGTACGTGATGGAGGTGCCCAGGGAATATCAGACTGCAAAAGGCCTGCTGTCTTCAGATGCTCTTCTCAGTGTGAGTCTGGGAAAACATGTGCGACAATCGCTGGAACGGGGATGGACACTTCTTGAGGGCCCGGAATGCTGGAAGGAGGAGTTTGCACCGTTCATCGCGGAATTCTTTGACCAGTGCTCACCACTGGCCCGGATAGAGCGGGGAAAATAAAAACTGGTTTCCAGGAGATCTTTTGCCGGTGGCAGTCGGACCCTTCTGCCTGTCTGCTGAACCGGTTTTTAAAAAAAATGGCTCTGGAGAAACGCACTTGAGTCATGGACTCAGGCAAACATGATGAATAACCGTGAGTCTTTCATGGTAATTCCTTTTGTTATGATATGAACGAAAAAACACCCGTACGTACGGAGAGGACAGTGCCTGTCCCCCCATACCGCCCCTGAACCTTACACTATAATGACGTAATACCTGTTTGGGTTTTATCGTATTTGGAGGGGGCACAGCAGCGCGGGGGTGAAACCCCCGTGAGCCTTTAACTTGTGATTGAGCATTTCTCCAGAGCCAAAAAATTATTTTTTGGAATTTTTCTTGATTTTTGCCAAAGCCAGTTTCTCAATGGCCGCACTATCAACACCTTTGCGGACATCTAATTTCCGGTTCTGTACAGCACTGTCAACAAATCCTTTACCGGTCGGAGTGCGGACGATCAGGGTGGTTGATCCCAAAGGACTTCCAATCGCACCTGCGGAGATATCAGAAAGCACAGCAGTGAGATCCATGCAGAAATGACAGCCACTACGGATGCAGGTTTCGAGTTCTGCGATGGGCACGATTGTGATGCTGCCATCCTGTTTTAAAACCTCGAGTTTTCCTTTCACATCGAGTTTCCTGATCTCGTGGGGTTCAAGCTTGTAGTGGCTTTTGAGTTTTCCCTGGATAAGCGCAGTGTAATCGAATGTTTCTGTGCAGAACAGTCCGATTACAAGGCGAATTGCTTTCCCATACGGTTTTACGAGATCATTATCACTTTCACGCATTCGTGCAACTGCCTGAACCGCACAGGGAACACCGATAACTGCGATCCGCTTGAATTTGCGTTCGACTACCGCATACTTGAGAGCAGCAAGGAGAGGGACCCACCAGCTATACCGGCTACCCGCCTGCTGAACGAGCACGTCAGATTTCGTGATCACAACAGATGATGGTTTCAGGGTCCAGCGATCTTCCGTGACTGTGACAACCGCATCTATCAGTCCCTCATCCAGAGCATTGGTAAGGATTGCAGTGACCGCTCCCCCGCTCTGTTTACGTGGGATGTCAAAAGAAGATTCTGCAGTAAGAAGTTCGAGATAGTTCCCGATTGTATCTGCAGGCTGGTTGCCGATACGGGGACATACCGCATAACATGCCCCGCAATTGACATTATCAGTAGCCTGTTTGCAGTAGCCGCTGCTCGCCGGACTGGTTACCATTTCTCCTTCTTCAAAGAAGAGGGAATCCGCCGGGCAGACTGCAACACATGCACCGCATCCCGAGCATTTACCCTTATCCCAGACTTCGCTTTTCAAATCAAGATAACTTTTTGCAGCCATTTCCATCACTCCCATGTGTATTTATTCGCAAATGGTCGTGCGCTCGCAGGAGAAATCCTCGAATAATCAGAGGTCAGAAGACCTGTTGGATCAATGCCGAACGTCCGTGCAAAATCCTCGATGATCGGTTTAATCATGGTCTTCTGCTCTTCAGTCGCCGCCATTTGTTGTGCACCAACCCCAAGGTTATTCGTGTCGACAATGCCCCGCACATAGATCTCACCACCGTGGATCCCACTTCCAATGCCACGTTCTTCGATGGGTGGGATGCCGGTTAATCCAAGCACAATCAGAAGACCACCTGCCATATACTCCCCGAGAAATGCCCGTGCCGCTCCTCCGACAACGAGGATCGGGCGCTTATCAGTGTACTGCTTCATGTGGATGCCCCCACGGTACCCGATGTTATCCCTCACGTATACCCTGCCGCCACGCATGCTGTGGGCGACGGCATCACCGGCGCTGCCATGAATAATGATCCTTCCCTTATCCATGGTATTTCCCGGTGCATGGTCAGCATTCCCGTGAACGATGATTGTCGGGCCACTCATGAACATGGCGAGATCCCCGCCAGGAACTCCGTTGACCGTGAGCGTAACTCCCTCACCCCTGATCCCATCACCAATGAATCGCTGCCCAAGAACATTATCTATCACGATTTCTTTTGCCCCAGCAGTAATCGCCGCACGGATTTGCTGGTTGAGGGGTGTGTAATGGAGATCTTTTGCATCAATCCTCACTGATGTTGTCATTACGCCCCCACGGTTTTCACGTCGAGAACCTGTAAGAGTCCTTCGTCCAGCATGTATCCCCTAAGACGGTCGCGGTTCCCCCTCAGGCTTTCTATACTGTTGATACCTGCAGCACCCATCAGTTCAGCAAGCTCAAGAGTCCATCCATGGATCAGGTTCTCGACCTGCACTGATTCGATGTCGGGATCAAGCCTCCTGGTGAGTTCCGGTTTCTGGGTGGCGATACCCCAGGCGCACTGCCCCCGGTAGCAGGTGCCACATACGCGGCAACCCATTGCAACAAGTGCGGAAGTACCGATATAGACGGCATCAGCACCAAGACAGATGATCTTTGCCACATCTGCACTTTCGCGGATCCCGCCACTCGCAATAATTGAGACCTTGTTTCTGATTCCCTGCTGGCGAAGTTTGGCATCCACGCTCGCGACTGCTGCTTCTATGGGGATCCCGACATGATCCCGGAACACCCGTGGGGCAGCGCCGGTACCACCGCGGAATCCATCAATCACTACAGCATCTGCAGACGAACGTGCGATTCCCGCAGCAATTGCAGCGGAGTTGTGCACAGCTGCGATTTTCACAAAGACGGGTTTCTTCCACTCGGTCGCTTCCTTTAAGCCTCGTACGAGCTGCTTGAGGTCTTCGATACTATAGATGTCGTGATGAGGTGCAGGACTAATCGCATCGCTGCCTTCCGGGATCATACGTGTATATGATACATCAGCGCACACTTTCTCACCAGGCAGGTGCCCGCCAATCCCTGGTTTTGCGCCCTGGCCGATCTTGATCTCGATGGCAGCGCCACGTTCGAGATAATTGATATCCACACCGAATCGCCCGCTCGCAACCTGGACAATCATATTTTTCTGGTACGGGTAGAGCGATTCGTGGAGTCCGCCTTCTCCCGTTCCCATGAAAGTCCCTATCCGGCTTACCGCTTTTGCGAGCGCGGTCTGGGCGTTCAAGCTGATTGCGCCGTAGCTCATGTGCCCGACCATGATCGGTGTCTCGATCTGGAGATTTGGGGAAAGTTTTGTTAAGAGCTCCACTTCACCATTTGCGGATTCTTTTATGGATAGGGATGAGGGTTTTTTCCCAAGATACGTCCGCAGCTCCATGGGTTCGCGAAGCGGGTCGATGCTTGGATTTGTTACCTGGCAGGCGTCAAGCACAAGCCGGTCGAAAATCATGGGATAGGGAAGTGCATTTCCCATACCCGCAAGGACGATCTTTCCGGTCTTTGCCTGGTTGAAGATGTTCTCACGGACCTCACGCGTCCAGACAGGATGACTCCGGTAATCTGTGGGTTTCTCGTAAATACTGATGGCATCCCGCGGGCAGAATGCGGTGCAGCGATGGCAGGCTACACAATTGCGGGAGTTCCCCCGGATTGCATCACCGTCTTTACGGAACACACCATAGGAGCAGTTTTCCACGCAACGCCCGCAGAGCATGCACTGGTCGGGGTCGATCTCGACTTTATAGCGGAGAGGGATACTGCCAATGGTCATGTGATAACCCTCCCTATAACGGGTTCACCGGCCTTTGGCATAGTAATAGTTTCAATATCCGGTTCCATCCGCCGGATTGCTGCTTCCTCGCTGGAGATATACAGCCGGTCTTCATATTCGCCGGTTACAAGGGGCCGCAGCTTGATCCTGTCAGTAAAGCCTATCATTGTGTTTTCGTTTGCGACGCAGATTGCAAAAGGGCCATTCATGAGTGCAGATCCGTACGCAAGACGAATAGCCCGGTTGAGTTCCCGCTCTTTTACCGGCATCCGGTCAATATCTTCCCAGAAGGGCGGCGCAAATGCCCGTACTGCCATCTTTTCAGAGAGCCCGTGTTTTCGAATCAATAAGTCAACAAGATATGCTACCACTTCTGTGTCGGTATACATGGTACATTTATACCCATAGCTTTCAATGTAGCGCCGGTTGGTTCCGTAGGAGGTTATCTCGCCGTTATGGACAACACTCCAGTTTAGGAGGTTGAAAGGATGTGCACCTCCCCACCAGCCGGGTGTATTTGTCGGGTACCGGTTATGCGCAAGCCAGAGATATCCCTTATAATCCTGGATCCGGTAGAAGTCAGCAACATCCTCAGGCCAGCCTGCAGCTTTGAATACGCCCAGATTTTTACCGGAAGAGAAGATGAGAGCACCATTCTTTTCGGCGTTAACTTTCATGACGAGGTGTGTGACTATGTCTTCATCAGGGGTGGTACTTTTTGGCATCAGGCTCCTGTCAGGACGAAAAAAATACCGCCATGGGGTATGAACTTTCCGGATATTGAGCTGCTCATACGTTTTGATCTGCTCATCATGGACGATGGTCCCCCATTTCTCCAGCAGAGTATCTAGAGCTCCCTTGTTTTCGCGGATATTATCAAAAAAAACATGCAGCGCGAAATAATCCTTATATTCTGGGTAGATCCCGTACGCCACATACCCGGCTCCCTCTCCACTCCCCCGTTCATTCATCATGGAGAGTGCCTCTTTGATTTTGGCACCATCCAGGCTCTCACGGCGCTTGTCCAACACTCCTATAATACCACACATATTATCACAATACAGAATGATGTTGTACTGATGAACATATGTTCATTGCATAATGAACATTCGTTCAATCAGTTTGGTTGAATAAGTATAAATACAAATGGGTGGAACATGTCTTCCAATATGCCAGCAGACGTAACGAAACTTTTGAAGAAAATCGAGACGGACAAAATAAAATTTATCCGTCTTCAGTTCACTGACATACAGGGTCAGCCGAAAAACGTCTCGATCCCGGTTATTCAGGCAGAGAAAGCACTGACTGAGGGTATCTGGTTCGATGGATCCTCTATCGAAGGATTTGCCCGGATTGAAGAGTCTGACATGATGCTCAAGCCGGACCCGGCAACGTATGCTGTCCTTCCCTGGAGACCTCAGGAAGGAAAGGTTGCCCGGTTCATCTGTGATGTCCAGACGTATGAGAATAAACCGTTTGACGGGGATCCCCGGTTTATCCTGCGCAAAACCATAGCTGAAGCGGCTAAGATGGGTTTTACTTTTAATACAGGACCTGAACTCGAATTTTTCCTGTTTAAAATGTATGAGGGAATTCCAACGACAGAATTCGAAGATCACGGGGGGTATTTCGATCTCGCCCCTACAGACTCAGCGGAGGATGTTCGACGTGATGTTGTATTAGCGCTGAGTGATATGGGATTTGAAATTGAAGCCTCTCACCACGAAGTCGCTGATAGTCAGCACGAGATTGATTTCAAATATGGTGATGCCCTCATTACTGCAGACCGTGTCATCACATTCAAGTTCGCAACAAAATCTATTGCTCTCCTGTATGGATTACATGCAAGCTTTATGGCAAAACCCATCGCCGGCATCAATGGCAGCGGTATGCACACACATGGGTCACTGGCAAAGAATGGTAAGAATGCTTTCTTTGATCCCAATGGTGAGAATCAGCTTTCCGATACTGCAATGTATTACATCGGAGGTATCCTGAAACACGCAAAGGCAATCACCCGTGTTGCAAACCCGACCATCAACTCCTATAAGCGGCTTGTACCCGGTTATGAAGCCCCCTGCTATATTTCCTGGAGTGCTGCAAACCGTTCGGCACTTGTACGCGTACCGGCAGCCCGTGGTAACAGCACTCGTGCCGAGTTCCGCAGCCCGGACCCGATGTGCAATCCATATCTTACGTTTGCCTGCATGCTTGCAGCTGGTCTTGATGGTATCAGAAACAAAGTTATGCCTCCTGAAAGTACGAACACAAATATCTATCATCTTGATGAGAGAGCCCGCAAGAAACTCCATATCGATATGCTTCCCGGGAGCCTTATGGAGTCCAATTCAGCACTCCTTAAAGACGATGTACTGTGCAAGACCCTGGGCGATCATGTGGTAACGAACCTCTCGAGCATTGCACAGATGGAAACCGATTCCTTTAGGCTTGCAGTACACCCGTGGGAGCTGGATCGCTATCTGGCAACATATTAATTTTTTCGACCATAGGAAACCAGGAGAACTTCGGTAATCTCTCATTCCTAACTGTTATCACCGGACTTTTTATCCGGGATTGTGCATGATAACGGGAATTGGATCAGTTGGAATGGCACAAGGAGGATCACTCCCAGCAGATGCTTTTCAGGACATCATAAAAGCCCGGCCCGGTTAATTTCTCCATGACATACTTGGGTCAGACAGGTTCTCTGAAGCCCCATTTTCCTGTAATCTGCCTTTTCTTTCAAATACTGGTAATAAACTAAGGTGAAAAAATGGCATTCGATTCAGCAACAACAGTATGGCTTATGGTGTCCGCAGCTCTTGTGATGCTGATGGTACCGGGAGTGGGCCTTTTCTATGCAGGACTTGTTCGCAGGAAGAATATCATCTCGATGATCGCGCTTTCTTTTATCGTGCTCGCGGTTGTCAGTATTTTCTGGATGGTGATTGGGTACTCGCTCGCTTTTGGCCCGGATATTGGCGGAGTCATCGGAAACCTCGATTATGCCTTCCTGAACGGAGTCGGTACAGATGCAGGTGAGAATGGGTATCCTCCGCTGGTGTTCATGGTTTTCCAGCTCTTCTTTGCAGCGGTGACCTTAACCATCATAACATCGGGTGTGGCAGAACGCGTCAGGCTCTCTTCATTTATTGTGTTCATGCTTCTCTGGACAACATTTGTCTACTGCCCGCTTGCCCACTGGGCATGGGGAGGAGGCTGGGCGCAGTCAATGGGACTTCTGGATTTTGCCGGTGGTACTGTTGTTGAGATCTGCTCCGGGTTCTCCGCACTTGCTATTGCCCTTGTGATCAAAAGCCGGGCTGGCTTTGGAAAATATTCAATGGAGCCATACAATATTCCCATCGCTCTTATTGGGGCTGCTCTACTCTGGTTTGGCTGGTTCGGGTTCAATGCGGGCAGTGCACTTGCGGTGAATGGATCGGCAGTCAATGCATTCGTAAATACAAATGCCGCTGCAGCCGCAGGTACACTTGCGTGGATGGGAGCCAGCTGGTATCATGGCAAACCAAGCTCACTGGGCATAGTAAGCGGGGCGATTGCCGGTATGGTTGCGATTACTCCTGCAGCAGGATTTGTTACGCCGATGGTTTCAATCCTGATCGGCGCCGTTGCCGGCCTGATCTGTTATGGGGCAATGTTATTCCGGATCAGGAAAGGGCTCGATGAAAGCCTTGATGCCTGGGCAATCCATGGCATAGGCGGATTCTGGGGGACGATTGCAACCGGCGCATTCGCCGCGATCGCGGTTTGCGGAGTCTCAGGATTATTTGAAGGAAACCCGCAGCAGTTTACGACCAATGGTTTTGTCGCAATCGAAGCACTTGTCTTTTCCTTTGCCGTTACCTATATCATCGCAAGTGTTGTTGACCGCTCGATGGGACTACGGGTAACCTCAGATGAAGAGTATGTGGGGATAGACATTTCGCAGCATGGCGAACGGGTCTGAGGTAATCATTATGAAAATGGTAAAAGCAATTATCAAACCGGAACGGTTCGAGCTGGTAAAAAAGGCACTTGAGGAAAAAGGTGTAACAAGTATGACTGTTACCGAAGTCCAGGGACGGGGAGAACAGAAAGGTATTACCCTTGAATATAGGGGAAAGAAGATGGTGGTGGATATGCTTCCTAAGACCCAGATCGAGATTGTCATCCGGGATCATGAGGTGGACGAACTGATTACAACGATTATCAGTGCTGCAAAGACCGGAAAATTCGGAGATGGTAAGATTTTTGTCCTACCGGTCGATACTGCTATCAGGGTCAGGACCGGTGAGATGGAACGCTGACAGGCCCGCGGATTATTAAAAGCCGGCCATTGATGCGCGCAGGCTTTTTTTAGGTTCTCTTTCTCCGGATTTGTTCTGTGTTCGGACATTACGATATTTTCTTATAATAGAAATATTTATAAATATAGGAATGCAACTTCCTTCCTGCGAGAGTTTCGCACGTTGTGTGGTTGCAGCAGCAGGATCACGAAAAGGAACCACCGGACTTTTCATCCGGCAGGAATCTGAAAAATCAGAACCTTCATAAGATCCCCTGTATGCAGATTACATGAGGTAAAGGTGAACAGATAATGGCATTAGACACAGGAGCAACAGCATGGATTCTCGCCGCAACGGCACTTGTCATGATCATGACACCGGGCGTCGGTTTTTTCTATGGCGGACTGGTACGCAGGAAAAATTTAATCTCAATGATCACCCTGTCGTTCGTCGCCTTCGCACTGGTGAGTATCCAGTGGGTACTTGTCGGGTACTCACTCGCATTCGGTCCCGACATTGGCGGGTTTATTGGAGGCCTCGATTATGTTGGCCTGAACAATGTAGGTATGGAACCCGGTTCTTATAGCTCAGCAATACCCGGACTGCTGTTTATGGTATTCCAGCTCGTTTTTGCAGCGGTAACTGTGGCAATTATCACGTCAGGGTTCGCAGAGCGCATTAAATTCAGTTCATTTCTCATATTTGGACTTCTCTGGACCACGATCGTTTACGATCCACTGGCCCACTGGGTATGGGGTGGCGGCTGGGCTGCACAGTTTGGTGCACTGGATTTTGCCGGTGGAACCGTTGTGCATATAAGTTCCGGGTTTGCAGCCCTTGCACTTGCGCTTGTTATCGGAAAACGCGTTGGCTTTGGCAAGTATGCGATGGAACCAAACAACATTCCCCTGACAATTCTTGGTGCCGCCCTTCTCTGGTTCGGCTGGTTTGGGTTCAACGCCGGCAGTGCACTCGGGGCAAATGGTCTTGCAGCCCAGGCTTTTGTCACTACCAATATAGCAGCGGCTGCAGGAGCAATGGCATGGCTTCTGATCAGCTGGCTTCACGGCAAACCAAGTTCTCTCGGGTTTGTCAGTGGTGCAATCGCCGGACTTGTTGCGATCACACCCGGATGCGGGTATGTGACTCCCATGGGAGCCCTGCTGATTGGCGCAATTGGCGGTGCTGTCTGTTATGGCATGCTGCTCTTCCGTATCAGGAAAGGTCTGGATGAGAGCCTGGATGCCTGGGCAATTCACGGGATGGGAGGTCTCTGGGGAGCACTCGCAACCGGTATCTTTGCTGTTGCAGCAGTGAACGGCGCATCAGGACTGCTTGAAGGAAATGTCCACCAGTTCGTTGCAAATGCAGTCGGTGCGTTTGCAGCCCTTATTTACGCGTTTGTGGTAACCTATGTCCTTGCAGTGATTGTTGACAAAACTATCGGTCTGCGGGTCACTGAAGAAGAAGAGTATGTCGGCCTTGATATCTCCCAGCATGGAGAGCGGTGCTAATCTGGAGAGATTATTATGAAAATGGTAAAAGCAATTATCAAACCTGAACGGTTCGAGTTCGTAAAAAAGGCGCTTGAAGACAAAGGATTCATCGGAATGACCGTCACTGAAGTGAAAGGAAGAGGCGAACAGAAAGGCATCACTCTCGAGTACCGCGGCGGCCTGATGACCGTTGATTTCCTGCCAAAAATTCAGCTGGAGATTGTAGTCAGGGACACTGATGTCGATAATCTTGTTGCAACAATCACTGAGGCGGCCCGTACCGGAAAAATCGGTGATGGTAAAATATTCATCATGCCGGTAGAGAAATCAATCAGGATCCGAACAGGTGAGATGGAAACCTGAAGATGGGAAAAAACATACAATCTTTTATCATTTTTAATTACTATGAGTGACTTTCTTCTCCGGGAATGCTTGTGCAGATGTTATGCACATAGGTAAGAAAGTCGATAAAAGCTGAAACATATGCACGACCAGCAGCACTATTATTTACATCATAGTTCTTCTTGTCCAAAACATGGTGAAAACGTTCCTTTACATCTGCTGCATGGGTATTTGGGATAACACCGATAATTTCCTCGAGGTTGCCGGTCTCAATCGCTCTCTCCACCTTTACAGCAATTAGGCTCTCATCAAGTCCCCCGGGTTTAAGGCAGGTATACAAAGCCCCCTTGTTGGTAGAGTAAAACCGGCTCACTGTCTCGAAATACCAGTCAATGGCACGATTCCGCATATTTTTTCTGGCGCTGCGTTCACAGCACGTTTTCTCCAATAGATTTTTGAGGGTATTCTCCGATTCTTCCGGAACCCACATTAGGACATATTTGACATTGCCTGTCGCCAGTGCCATTTGTGCAGCTTTCATCAACGGTCCGTTTCTTGAATTAGGATGGAACACCATAATCCTACGCTCCTTATCTACCTTTCTTCAGTGCAAGTCAAATCTGACGGAGGTTTCCCTGGTAAACTGATCTTCCCGCCGCCCTTTCCAGATTTTTTTAATCCATCTTCAGGATAAAAATTTTTCACTTTTTCACTGTTTCTCTAAAAAAATGTATTAAATATCGTACAAAATACGTAACTTCTGTTCAACATGCGGTGAAATAGGGTGATATCCCGGCAGGGAAAATGAACCAGTATCTTGTCTTACAGAATTCTCAATGTCCTCATCACTAATCCCATGTTTCTGGTGATCCACCAGTTCATGGAAAAATATCTTACCCCCCCCATGTACAATCCTGCACAGGCAGCGGCGCTCATCACCTGCCCTAATATAGTAATATGACGAACCAATCATAGATTTGCGATAGTCCTGCAACTGTTCCAGAATTAACTCGTATTCAGGTTCCGATTCATCCGGCATTATATATTGTGGCAGTGGAGCCATGCCGGTTATTTTTTTTACTTTTGGCATATCTCATAGACCCCCTCGATTTTTTCCTTCCTTGCCATGTATACTGTTTTCACACAGCTAAGGTACGAAGGCAATATCTTTCCTATGTATATATATTTTGTTATTGTGTGATCAATGTCTGAAAACACAACTCAAAGCAGATTGTTATTTACAATGATGACTGAAATCCTATACTGCAATCATGATACCGTGGCTCTCAGCAAATTTTAAACATTTTAAACCCAATGCAGCCATTGCCCTCAATGCCACGCGGCACATGAACCAGATCGAGCGAAAAAAACTTTTCTCTCCGGACATTGAACCGATGAGAACTGCGGAAGGCAGGTGGTTCGAAGCAATTGTCTATGAGATGTTTCTGGATATCTCAGCGAAATCAAGCCGGATAAAATACCTTGCACGTAAAGGTGCGGATGCCCCCCGGAAAAGGGAAGATGTTAAACTCGGGCAGAACGGCCTTTTTTATTCGAAATATGGCGACATCACCGTCCGGGGTAAC
>Ga0315285_10002188_pt1 | contig 20420 bp, 17 predicted proteins | sample YL17G09_36_MG_FD_203698 | JGI IMG/M metagenome (GOLD analysis project Ga0315285, IMG submission 203698) | Sediment microbial communities from Yellowstone Lake, YNP, Wyoming, USA - YL17G09_36 | ecosystem: Environmental > Aquatic > Freshwater > Lake > Sediment | place: USA: Wyoming | collected...
GCTCGCCCGCGTCGGCCTCGGCAAACTGGCTCCGCCGGTAATCGTCCTGCCGGTGCGGATCGCGCAGGGCGGAATACGCGAGGTGCAATTGGTCGAGTGCGCTGCGTGTGTCCGAATACCGGGCCGGGTCATCCAGCGCCGCGAGAAGCTGCGCACGGCGGGCCTGAAAACGGCGGGCGATTTCCAGGGGGTCGTATCTTCCCGGGGACAGTCCGAGAACGGCAAAGTAATCCTGGGCCATCTTTCCGGCCTCCTACCAAACCATACGCCGAGAATGGCCAAAGGCAATCGCCGGGCTGGAATCGTGCAGGTGTGATAACCGGGGCCGCAGTGCCGACCGCAAGGATGCAGTAGTGCAAAGCTCCGCTTTGCACGATTCGTAGGGCGGAGCTTCGTAAAGTTCGCAAAGCGGAGTTTCGTAGGGCTCGCAAAGCGGAGCTTTGCACTACTCAGGTAGGAATGGAATCCGGTCCCGTTGTTTAGCTGCCGCGGGAGGTGGGGGCGAGCAGGGCGTCCAGGGCCCGGCGTGCGGCGTCGTGGTTGGGGTGACGTTTCAGCAGCTCGCGGTACTCGGCGACCGCCTCATCAGGCCGGCCCAATTTGGACAGGGCGGCGGCCAGATTGTAGCGCGGGACGAGTTGGTCGGGGTAATGTGCCAGGACGGTCCGATACGCCTGCACGGCCTCCTCACGCTGGCCCAGCCACTCCAGCGCGACGCCCAGGTTGGCGCCCGCCTCGGGGAAGTTCGGCTTGACCGCCAGCGCGCGACGGTACTCGGCGACGGCCTCGGCAAAGCGGCGCTGCTGCGACAGGATGTTTCCCAGAATGTAGTGGGCGTCGGGGTGGTCGGGCTCGACGGCCAGCACCTTCTGGCATTCGGCGGTGGCTTCGTCGAGCTTGCCGCCCTCGGCGAGGAGCCCGGCCAGGCCCAGGCGCGCATCCGTCAGTGGCGGATCGAGGTGCAGGGCTTCTGTGTATTGGCGCACTGCCTGATCCGGCTTGCCGCGGGCGCGCTGCACGTTGGCAAACAGCAGGTGGGCCCGAGCGTTGTCCGGGCTGGATTGCAGCACGCGCTCCCAGTACTGGGCGGCCTCTTCCAACTGGCCGGTGTCCGTCAGCGCCTTGGCAATCCCATTCAGGGAGGGTTTGTTGAAGGGGTAAATGGACAGGGCGGCGCGGTACTGTGCAATCGCGTCGGGCAGGCGGCCGACCCGGCCGTACGCCGCCCCCAGGTTCTGGTGGGTGGTCATTGATGGTGTGGCCCGCACGGCCTGTTCCCAGAGCGACACGGAGTTCTGCCAGACCAGGCTTTGCCGCCAGGTCAGCACGGCCAGGCCGGGGAAAGTCAAGATGCTGACGCCGACGCAGGCCAGCGCCAGCCTGCGGTAGCGCGGACGCTGCCAGAGCCACAGCAGCCCGCTACCCGCGAGGATCGCCCAGCCGATCGCCGGCTGGTAGCTATAGCGGTCCGCCACTTCCTGCGGCCCGGCCTGCAGAAAGCCCAGCACCGGGCCCAGCAGCACCGCGTGCAGCAAGGCCACCGCCGTAACCCACGGCCAGCGCCGGCCCCAGCGGAGTCCGGCCACGATCGCGAGCAACACCAGAATGGCGGGCACCATGTACTTCGCCGACAGCAACAACATGCGCGGGGGAAACTCGTAGAGGGGCGACAGCCCGAAGGGCGCCACTGTTTTCCACAGGTAGAAGACCAGCCCGTAACACGCCTGCGCCGCGCGTTCCGGGAGGGTGTGGTCCGTCAGCGTCGAGGTCGCCCCCGACGAGCGGGCCGCCAGCGGGGCCACGAAGACGAAGATCAGCGCCAGCAGCCCGAAGGGGATCTTCTCCGCACAGACACGCCAGAGCGTGCGGCCGGTCCAGCCGCCGGGCCGGCCTCCGATCCGGCGTAACGGGTACCAGTCCAGCAGCAGCAGCACCGCGGGGAAGGTGACGCCCAACGCCCGGCTGAGCAATGACAACGCATAGACCACGAGCGCCAAAGCAACCCACCCGGTACGCCGCGTGGCCGTAGCCCCCCCGTGGGCGTGCAGATAGAACAGGACCGTCAGTAGCAGGAAGAAGGAGCTCAGCACGTCGCGGCGCTCGGTCACCCAGGCCACGGACTCGACACGTAAGGGGTGGACGGCGAACAGCAGGGTCGCAATCAGTGCAGCGATGTGCACGTTCCAGCCCGGGCGGTATGGGCGCGGCAAGTTAGACGCCGGGCGCGCACCGAGCAGCGCGAGGGCGAGCAGGTATACAATGACGGCGTTGGCGACGTGGAGGATGAGGTTCGTCAGGTGGTAGCCGCGGGGGTTCTCGCCCCACAGCACGTAATCCAGGCCCAGCGTGACCCACGACAGCGGCTGATAATGCCCCATCAGGAAGGTCGTGAACATCCAGCGGAGCTGCGGCAGACCCAGCCCGCGGTAGTCGGGGTTCTCGACGATGTTGTACTGGTCGTCGTAGACAAAACCGTTGCCCAGATCGGCGGCGTGCGTGCCGAAGACGACCGCGCACAACAGGACGCCACCTGCCCATGTCCACGGGTCGCGCCACGCCGCCGTGAAAAGGGCGCGCTGCGGCTCCGCGGGTGGCGGTGTACTCGGGGCGGATTTCGCGGTGGGCCTCATGTCGGGTAATCAGCAGTGTCAGCTCCCCGAATCGTCAACCGGCCCAGTCGTCGGCGCAGACGGGGTTCGTGTCTCGTGCGGTTCCTCGGCCTGTGTTTTCGGCAGGGTGGCCGGCTGTCCTGCGTACGGGTTCTCGTACGTTAGCCCATAGGCCGGGTGCGGCACCCTGAGCATGTGGATCCAGTCCAACACGACTCCATATGAGCGGTCGTCGCGATCCCGGATCACCGCCTGGAAGGTCGGGCCGCGGCCCACCGGCGGATGCCCCTTCTCGTCTGCCTTCGGGGGCAGCAGGTAGTACAAGAGCAAGCTGCCTTCGGGGTTCTCGCGGTCCAAAAGTGGGCCGTGCTCGGTTTCCATCTGGTCGAGCAAGACAAATGTGGTGTACACGTACGTGTCGCTGCTGGGCGAGCCGGCGGGAAACCGGAATACCCGCGCTGTGCGCCCGCCGTGGCAGCCCGCGCGCGCGCAACTGCGGTCCACCAATGGCAGGACGCGCCGCCGGAACGTCGCAAATACCTCCGGATCATTCTCGATGACGATGCGATCGACGTGTTCGGCATCGGTCTCGCGGGCGATCAGTTGGAGCTTCTCCTGCGGCTGCCCGCGCGCCAGCACTTCTTCCCATTCGGGCCGGTGGTCAGGTCGTTCCTGGAGCTCCTCCAGAACCTGGGCGGGCAAGTCGCGCTGCTTGCCCTTCCGCAGAAAACGGACGCGCACGGCCTCAGCCCGCCCAGCCAGCCGCAACTCCGCGATCTTCAGGCGTTGAATGTCCTCATCGGGCAGCGGCGGCGCGGGGGCCAGCTCGGGCCGGGTGGCCGGTTGCGATGCGGGAATCGGCTGCGCGGCGGCCGATGTTGGCGCCGTCGGCTGTGACGCGGCCGGCCGGGAGGCGGCGTCGACCGGGACGACGCGCTCGACGTCGCCGCGCGGCAGCCGCATCTGCCCCGCCGCGTTTTTCACGATCACCGCGTCGTCGGTCGTCGTGACTTCGCCGCGCAGCTTGATGCCGCTTTTCAGGTACACGTCGGCCAGGTGCGCCGCGGGGAGCTGGGCTACGCACAGTGCCGCCGCGCCCAGCACTACGATTCCGAATATCTTGCGGCCCAACCGCTTCATGCACATTTCAATCCGTGCCCACTACACCTTGCGATGGGTCGTGCGGGCGACCTCCGATCCGTCCGCCAGCGCGACGATCTCATAGTCGCCGAAAATGTTGGGCGACTCGTTTTGCAGCAGGCGCAGGATCGTGATCGCGACCCGGCGGATTTCGACCTCCGCATGCTCGTTGGCCCGCGCCTCGATGAAGTGCCGCAGGGCCCGCCCGTTGGCCGTCACAAAGATCTTGGTCTCGGTCGCGTTCGGCAGAACGCTCCGGGCGGCCTGGCGCGCCAGCTTACGCCGCAGCGTCTTGTCCGGCTCGGCGGCGAACTTCCGGGCCAGACCTTCGACGAGCCGGCAGTAGGCGGCGTGCGATTGCTGGATCGACGCCAGCCAGACGGCGTGCAGCTCGGGCTCGTCGGCGATGCAGTCGGGCTCAACGAAATCCGCCGTCGTCTCGTCCACGTACCGCTGCGAAAGCTGCGAGTAGCCGAACCCCGCCCGGTGCCGGACCAGCTCGTGCGTGAACGACCGCGACACGCCGGTGATCACGAAGTTCCACACGGCGTGCTCGAGCACTGAGCCGTGGGCGGAATCGATGATGTTCGCCAGGTAGTCGGCGTTGCTCTTGCGGCCGCTGCCGAACGACATGTAGCACACGCGGCCGGCGATCTCGCAGAGCCGCTCGGCCCCGATGTCCGTGTCCGTGCTCCAAGCACTCTGGTGGTCGGCCAGGAAGCGTGCGACCGTTTCCGGGTCCACCTGTTGCCGGCCCACCAGGTACACGCGCGGCTGACGCAGGATGTTCACTCACGCACCTCCTTGCTCGGCGGTGCATTGTACCCGTCGTGCGGACTTTTTCAGCCGCTCACTATCCACTCCTTCGGCGGCGTGCTGTACCCTACCCAGGCGATGTCCCGCGTTTGGCCCATGGTCGCCCTGAGCACGCTCCTGGCCTGCGGCCCCAGCGCTGCCGCACAGCAAGAGCTGCGCTACCGGTTCGAGGTCGGCCAGCAGTTCATGTACGAGCGGAAGGCCGTGGTCTCGTCCCCCGCTGGTGCCGCGCCGCCCCAGACGCAGACCGAGCAGGTCGAGGCCTGGTGCCTCCAGCGCGTTGGCCACGAAGCGCTCGTCCTGCTCGTGCTCACGCCACGGATCGCGGGCCGCGCCGCGCCCGCCCGCGGAGCCCTCCTTTACCTGGACGAGAGTGGCCGCCGGCGGATCCCCGACGAAAGCACCACCCGCCTCGGGTCGCTGGATTCCGCCCTCGAGCTACTGCCGATGCTGCCGCTCGTCGTGCAGCACCTCTCCGCCTGGAGCACGCCGCACGACCTGTACGGGCGTCAGTGGCGCTGCACCGATCGCGGCGCGGACCGTGCGCCGGGACAGGTGCGGGTCGATTTCGCCGAGGAAGATGCGTCCGGCGTGGCGGAGGTGCTGGGACAGACCCGGTCGGGGCACTTCCGGTTCGACCCGGCGGGGGGGTATGTCACCCACCTGCAAATACAGGAGGAGAACAGGCTGGCGCAAACGCAGACATTGGTGGTTGCTGCGTTGCGGTCGACGGCGCGCCACACGCCGGCCTGGGCGGCGCGCCGCGCAGAGGAAGCCGACCGTTTTCTGCGTGCGCTGCGCCACGAAGACCGCCTGCTCGGGGAGGTGGCGAACCGGCCGGACGAGTTGTCGCAGACGGTGGCGGAGCTGGACCGCCTGTGGGCGACGTTCGCGTCCGACGTTGAGGCTCAGGCCGCGTCCCCTTTTGCGGCGCTGGCCGAGGGCCGGCGGCAGCAACTCGCGGCTGATGCCGACGTTTTGCGGGCCCGCGCCGCTGTGGCCCAGCGCTGGCTGAACCGGCCGGCTCGGCCCTGGTCCCTGCAGGATGCGGGTGGGCAGACGGTCACCAGTGAAGCGCTGCGCCGGGGCGTCATCATCGAGTGCTTCTGGTCGGCTGAATCTGTCTGGGGACTGCGTGTCCTGCAGTCGCTGCGGCGCCTGCCGCGGGACCCCGTGCGGCCTTTGCCGAGGCTCATCAGCTACAACATGGACTTCAACATCGCGGTGGCGCGGCGCGCGATCGAGCGCTGCGGGGAAGGGCTCACCCACATCCTCGGGGGTCCGCTCCAGGACGTGGAAGAGCTGCCGGAGTTTCCCGTCGTTCGGGTGCTGGACCCGCGCGGCGTAGTCCGGGGCATTTGGTTCGGCTGGGAGCCGGACTATGCTGCGGCGTGTGAGCTGGCGCGCCAGCTTGCGCGCTGAGGAAGAGGAGAGCTGAACGTGGCGAGATCGGCACGTGCGCCCTCATGGACGATCGGTGGGCTGACGGCCATCATCCTGCTGTTGGCCGGCTGCCGCGGGCACCCCAGCGGCATCGAGCCGCAACCCGGACCGGTGCAGGGGCTGCCCGCGGCCGAGGCTGACGCGCGGGCCGAGGCGGTGCGTCGCGATCCGGCCGGCTATCTCCAGCGGGTCGCGTACAAGTGCCAAGGCCTGGGGCAATGCACCTTGGTTTTCACCCGCTACGAGCGCCGCGGGCTGTTCCAACAGCTCTATGGCCCGGAGCACATGCGCTGTTGGTTCCGCCGGCGGCCGTTCAGCGTCCGCATGCAGTGGCTCGACAAAGACAGCAAGTACCTGGAAATGGCCTATGTCGGGGGGCAATACGACAACAAGGTGCGCTTCGTGACTCGGAGGTGGTCGCCGGGCCTTTTGCCGCCGCCGGGCGCCAATGAAGTGGACCTGCTTGCGCCCGTTAGGTGGGGCGAGTCCAAACAGGCGCTGACGGACTTCGGGCTGGAGCGCCTCATGGAGCGTACGCTTGATTCGTTCCGCAGCGCGGGCCGCGACGTCCTGCTGACCTACGAAGGACTGCGGCAGTTGCCCGCGGGCGGACCGACCGTCCACCACTTGCATCTGGAGTATCCGGCCACGCGCTACAAGGTGCCCGTCCAGGAGTTGTACGTTGACGTGGCCACGGACCTGCCGGCCGGCACGCTGCTCAAGCGGGCGTCCGGCCAGCTCGACGCCGGCTACTTCTACACCGACATCGACACGAATGTCCGGCTCACGGACGCGGACTTCCTGCTTGAGGCCGAGCGCGGCGGGATCGCCAAGCCGCGCGCGGCGGTACAGAAGCGATGACGCGTTTCACGGCCGAAGACGAGGTCTACCTCCGCCGGGCGCTGGCTTTGGCGGTGCGCGGGCAGGGCCGCGTCGAGCCGAATCCCCTGGTCGGCTGTGTCATCGTCCGCAGCGGACACGTGCTCGGCGAGGGCTACCATCGCCGCTTCGGCGGCCCGCACGCGGAGGTGGAGGCGCTGCGCCGCTGCCGCCAAACGCCGCGCGGGGCGACCGTGTATGTCACACTGGAGCCCTGCGGCCACTACGGCAAGACGCCGCCATGCACGGACGCGCTGATCGCGGCCGGCGTCACACGGGTCGTCGCGCCGCGGGAAGATCCGAACCCGCCGGTGGCCGGTAAGGGCTTTGCGGCCCTGCGGAGGGCCGGCCTCCGGGTGGACGTGGGCCTGCTTGCGGACGAGGCCGCGAAAGTTAATGCGCCGTTCTTCAAGCTCGTGCGCGAGCACCGACCCTGGGTCATCCTCAAATGGGCCCAGAGCCTCGACGGCAAGATTGCGACACGCACCGGCGATTCCAAGTGGATCTCGGACGAAACATGCCGGGCGCACGCCCATCGCACGCGCGGCCGCGTGGACGCGATCCTGGTCGGCATCGGCACGGTGCTGCGCGACGATCCGCTGTTGACCTGCCGTCTTGCCCGGCCCCGGCGCGTCGCGACCCGGGTGGTGCTGGATTCGAACCTGCGCACGCCGCCGCGCAGCCAACTCGTGCGGACGGCCCGGAAGGTGCCGACGTGGATCTTTCATGCCCGGAAGGCTCCTGCGCGTCGCGCGCATGCGCTGGAGAAAGGCGGCTGCCGGCTGTACGCCGTTCCCAGCACGCGTCGTGGCCTTTCGCTTCCGGCCATCCTGGACGCCCTTGGCGAGCACCAGATGACCAACGTTTTGGTCGAAGGCGGCGGGCGGCTACTGGGGAGCTTCTTCGACAAGGGTCTGGCCGACGAGTTCCACATCTACATCGCGCCCCAACTGATCGGCGGTGCCGGGGCCGCGGGGCCTCTGCACGGCGAGGGTGTTCGCAAGGTTGCGGCGGCACCGTCCTTGTCCCCAGCCCTATCGCTGACGCGGCTGGGTAATGGGTACTTCGCCCGTGGCAGCGCAAGGTAAGGTCGGCCTGTAGCGTCGGCCTCGAGCCTGCCGGTCGTGGCGGAAACGTCGTTTCGCCGACGCCTTCACGGCCGCGGAACGCGCCTTGTGCCACTGCTCTTGAGCAGTGTCGCTAGTGCAGTTTCAAAAATGGTCTGGTGCCTGGGGAGGGCGAGCCTCTTGGCGAGCCGCGGCTCGGTCGGAGCCTCGCCCTCCCGCGCGACGCCGGGGCTTTATTGAAACCGCTCTAGTGCGAGAATCCTCTCCCGTACCTCCATCGACGGCTACCGCAACAGCCCCCGCTGCCGCAGGTACGCCATCACGAGCACGTCAAACCCGACTCGCGTGCTGGTGAACAGGTACGTGATGCCGCGGCGCGAGCAGTGGTTCTTCAGGTCCAGGCAGTACGACTGGAGGTTGGCCTTGTAGCGGTCCAGCAGCGGCTTGCTGATCGTGACTTCCGCGACGTCGCTGTCCTCGACGTCGAGCAGCTTCAGATCGCCGGCCAGCGTGGGATCGATCTCCTGCGGCGACAGGACGTGGATGACGTACAGGTCGAGGTCGCGGCTAAGCAGGTAGCGGATGCCGTCGGCGTAGCCGCCCTTATCCATAAAGTCGCTGAGCACGACAACGACGCCCTTGCCGCTGTAGCGCACGGCGAAGCGCTTGGCGACCGCCGTGAAATCGGAGACGCCGTCGTAGGGGATGTCTTCCAGGAAACGGATGACCTGCGAAACGAGCCGTCGGCCGCGCACGCCGCGCATCTCGTGGGCGAGCGTGCCCGAGTAGCCGTACAGGCTGATGCGGTCGTAGTTGCACAGGCCGATGTACGCGAGGGCGGCGGCGACGCGTTTGACGTACAGCCCCTTGTGCGGGTCGCCCCAGTCCATGCTCTTGGAGGTGTCGAGCAGAACGGTGACGTTGAGGTCCTCTTCTTCCATGAAGAGCTTGAGCAGGAGCTTTTCAAGCCGGGCGTAGATGTTCCAGTCGAGGAACCGCAGGTCGTCGCCGACCACGTAATTCCGGTAGTCGGCGAATTCGACTGATTCGCCCTTCCGCTTGCTGCGGCGTTCGCCCTTCATGCGCCCGATGAAGATCTTGCGCGAGAGGATCTCGAGCTGCTCGAGCCGCGTCATGAACTCGGCGGAGAGGAGCTCTTCGTCGGGCTTAGGTTTACGAATGGGTGCCGTGGCCACAGGTCACCGCCTGGTAACGTAGCGTCCGGGCTCCGCACCGGACGTCTTATGTACCGTCCGGACTCCGTACCGGACGTCGAATACCAACCGCACTCAAATCTCGATAAACACCTTCGTCCACGGCCAATCCTGCCACCGCTCGACCAACCCGGCGCGCACCGGGTTATCGACAATATACGCCAATACCACCTCCGCCGTCTCGGCGGTACGACAAACATGGTCGCTGGCGGAGCGCTGCCAAAGCGGCATTCCTAAGCGCTTGAGGTGCTGGTTTGTCGTGAAGCTCTTGAAGTCCCGGAGCCAGTCTCGGAGCGGCACCGTCGACTCCGCTGGCGACAGTAGCACGTGCAGATGATCGGGCATGAGAGCGTAGCCGTAAAGCCGATAGCGGAGCTTGCTCGAACAGAATTCAATGCTGTCACAAATCATCTCTGCGGTGGCGGACTCCGTGGGTTGCGTTCCCTCTTCGGCATGGATGGTCAGATGGATGTCCGCATCGCCCGCATAGTCGTAATCGGCCAGCCGAACCGCCCGGCTGCGACCGTACGTCGTCAGATCGCGCAGTGGCGTGTTGCGGCGCGATTGCGGCATCGTCAGCCTCCGACGGCCGGTACAGAGCCCGGCCGCTACATTCCCACGCCGCGCCCGCCGTCGCCCGGCAGTGTAGCGTCCGGGCTCTGTACCGGACGCCGATCGGCGGCGCCCCGTTCATGTCGCCACACCGCCCCGCACTCCGGACACCGCTCCGGGCTGGCGCGGAGGTCGTAGCCGCATTTCTCGCACAAGCCCAGTCGCCGGCGCCGTCGCCGTCGCGCCCATGGGAGCCATGGGCTTACGCTGGCGAAAGCGAAGATGACCACTAACGTCCAGAAAGGACAGGCCACCAGCGTCGCAGACCGGAACGTGGTCGTGTCCCATTGGAAGTGGGTAGATAGGATCGGATACTCGCGCGGTACGAAGGCGCGCCCCGGGCCTTCGTAGGACAGTGCCGCAACGCCCCAACCGGTTTTGGGCGTGCCCCCCAAAGGAAGGTTCCAGCACGCGCGGAGCGCACCCGGTTCGGTCATGACAGCAACATTGTGGCCGGGCGGAGCCACGAACAGATCGACTGACCAATAGCTCCGCACTCACAGCACTGCCATCCCCACCGCCAATAGCAGGCAAACGACGGAGAATGTGTACGCCAGCCACCGCCGCATCGTCGCTTTCACCGTTTTCGACGTTGGCCGCGGGGGGCCAACGCTACACGCCGGACACGGAGGTCCGGCGCTACGGACACCGGCGGGACGCCGGTGCCACACGACGGCCGGGACGGAGCCCGGCCGCTACGTCCCTCGCTTGCGCTTCGGGCTCTGATTTCGCCCACAAGGCGCCGGCCACCACTCATCCCTTATCTCTTATCCCTTATCGCTTATCCGATCACGCCGCCTTCTCGGCCGCCGTCGGCAGCGTGCCGAGGATGTCGTTGAGGATGAAGTCCGTGCTCAGGCCCTCGGCTTCGCCTTCGAAGTTCAGTAGCAGCCGGTGCCGGAGCGCCGGCAGTGCGGCCTTCTTCACGTCGTCAAAGCCGACGTTGTACCGGCCGTCGAGCATCGCATGGATCTTCGCCGCCAACGCCAGCGCCTGGGCCCCGCGCGGGCTGCTGCCCCAGCGCACGTACTTGCTCACGCTCGGCGGCGCGAACGCACCGTTCGGGTGCGTCGCCAGCGTCAGCCGAATCGCGTAATCCTGCACGTGCGGCGCGACCACGATCCGCTTGACCAGCTCCTGACCGGCGATGATCCGCTCGCCGCTCAGCATCGGCTGGATGTCCGGCTTGTACCCCGACGTGGTGCGGTCGAGGATCATCTTCAGCTCCTCGCGATCCGAGTAGCCGACGAGCAGCTTGTAGAAGAACCGGTCGACCTGGGCCTCGGGCAGCGGATACGTCCCTTCCTGCTCGATCGGGTTCTGTGTCGCCATCACGAAGAACGGCTCCTTGAGCGTGTGCTTCACGCCGCCGGACGTGACCGTGTGCTCCTGCATCCCCTCCAGCAGGGCGGACTGCGTCTTCGGCGTGGCGCGGTTGATCTCGTCGGCGAGGACCATCTGGGCGAACAGCGGCCCGCGCTGGAATTGGAACCCGCGCCGCCCGGTCGCCGGGTCTTCGGTGATGATGTTCGTGCCGATGATGTCCGCGGGCATGAGGTCCGGCGTAAACTGGATGCGGGCGAAGTCAAGGTGCAGCGACTGGGCGAGCGTGCGGATGAGCAGAGTCTTGCCGAGCCCCGGTACGCCTTCGAGCAGTGCATGTCCGCCGGCGAACAGGCAGACCAGCACGCCCTCCACGATCTCGTGCTGCCCGACGATCATCTTGCCGACTTCTTCGCGCAGCTTCTTGAACTCGCCGCGAAACTCCGCCACCTGCTGCTCGACCTGGCCGCTGCCGGCTGCCATGCGTGTCTCCTGTCACGAATGAGGCTTCGGGCGCGGATTCTAAACAGAAAGGACGAAGGAAGCGACGGAGCGATGGAGGGTGCCACGGTCCCGGCGCGCCGGGATCGGCCGTGAGGAAGGCGGTGTCCCATCCCGCGTGCGAGAAGGGATTCTCGCACGAGCGTCCACTGCTCAAGAGCAGTGGCACTAGGCCGTCCGCTACCCGGCGTTTGAACCGAGGAGGGTCTTGACGCGTTCCACGGCGCTGGCAGCGTCGTAGCCGTAGGCGTCCACGCCGATCTCGCGGGCGAACTTCGCGGTCACGGGGGCGCCGCCGATGATGGTCTTGATGCTGCCCGCCAGGCCGCGCTCTTTCAGCAGGTTCACGACCCGGCCCATGACGGGCATGGTCGTGGTCAACAGGGCCGACATGCCGATGACCGCGGCCTGGTGGGTTTGGGCCGCCTCGACGAAGCGTTCTGGCGCGACGTCGCTGCCGAGGTCGATCACCTCGAAGCCGGCCCCCTTGAGCAGCACGCCGACCAGGTTCTTCCCGATGTCGTGCAGGTCGCCTTGCACGGAGCCCAGCACGACCTTGCCCAGCGTGGGAATGCCCTCCTTGATCAGCAGCGGCTTGAGATGCTCCAGGCCGGCGTTCATCGCCTGGGCCGCCATCAGCACGTCGGGCAGGTAAATCTCATGGCACTTGAAGAGCTCGCCGACCCGCTGCATGCCGGCGATGAGACCATCGTCCAGGATCCGCTTCGGCGGCAGCCGCTGCTGGATGGCCTGGCGGGTCAGCTCGGACACCTGGTCTTCGTCGCCGCGCACCAGGTGGTCGGCGATCTGTACGAGCACGTCCACGTTCGCACTCCCGGCAAAAAGGGCACGTTCCAATGCTAAGATAAGCGAAGCCGGCTCAGTTTTCACGGTGGCCGGGGCCGGCCTCCGGGCTCAGGGGTGTACCGCCGGATATGGGCGGTGCGCCGTAATCCGAACCCCGGACGCAAGTCCGGGGCTGGCCCGCCCCTTGCGGGGCGGGTTCGGACCGCGACGCGGCGCGCTCCGCCAGAGAAACTCGGCACACCCCTGGCTCAGCCTGGGACCGCGGTTTGCCAGCGGCGTTGGTTGATGTTACAAAGGCGTTTTCTGAGCGACATCCAGGGAACTAACGAACAGACATGGGCTTCCAGGATTTAGGGAATACGTGCGTCGTCGGCCTCCAATGGGGCGACGAGGGCAAGGGCAAGGTCGTGGACCTGCTCCTGGCCGACTTCGACGTGGTCGTGCGCTACTCGGGCGGGGCCAACGCCGGGCACACCGTCGTCATCGGCAACGAGAAGTTCGCGCTGCACCAGTTGCCCAGCGGCATCCTGCGGGAAGAGGTGACCAGCGTCATCACCGCCGGAGGGGTGATCGACCCCGCCGTTCTGCTCGGGGAGATTGCGTCGCTGCGGGCGCGCGGCGTGCAGATCGGAGATAACCTGCGGATCAGCGACCGCGCCCACCTGGTGTTCCCTTATCACCGCCGGGAGGACGCGCTCGCCGAGGGCGCCGCGCGGGGCGATGACAAGCTGGGCACGACGGGCCGCGGCATCGGCCCGTGCTACGCCGACAAGCACGCCCGGCACTGGGCCATTCGCCTGGGCGACCTCTATCCGGCCGACCGGTTCCGCGAACGAGTGGCGGCGGTCGTCGCGCACAAGAACGCGTACCTGGCGGGCGTCTACGGCGTGCGCGAGACCTTTGACGCCGCCCGTATCGCCGGCGAGTACCTGGCGTTCGCCGAGGAACTGGGACCGTTTGTGTGCAACACGACGGTACTCCTGCACAAGCTGTGGAAAGCGGGCCGGCGGATCCTGTTCGAGGGCGCCCAGGGCAGCCTGCTCGACGTCGATCATGGGACGTATCCGTACGTGACGAGCTCGAACGCGGGCAGCGGCGTGACCAGTGGGGCCGGCGTGCCGCTGGCGGCGTGTCAGTCCACGGTGGGGGTGGTGAAGGCGTATACCTCGCGGGTCGGCGCCGGCCCGTTTCCGACGGAGCTGAAAGATGCTTTGGGCGAAACCATCCGCCAGCGCGGGCACGAGTTCGGCACCACCACGGGCCGGCCGCGCCGCTGCGGCTGGTTCGACGTGGTAGCCACGTCCTACGCCGCCATGTTCAGCGGGCCGACCTGCCTGGCCCTCATGCACCTGGACACGCTGACGGGCATCGACCCGTTGAAGGTCTGCGTGGGGTACCGGGCCGGCGGGGCGCTGCTGGAGGATTTCCCGGCGGACGTGCACCTGCTCGGCGGGGTCGAGCCGGTCTATGCCACGTTGCCGGGCTGGTCCGAGGACCTTGCCGAGTGCCGCCATTGGAATGACTTGCCGGTGCCCGCGCGGGACTACGTGCGGCTCATCAGCGAACGGTTGGCGACGCCGGTGTATATGATCGGTGTCGGACCTTCGCGCGAGCAGGTGATTCCGGTGGGTCAAGAGGTATAGGCATGCCGACGCAACCGCCGCTCGATCCGGTTGCCGTCCTGGGCCTGCCGCGGGCCGCGCTGCCCCGCCACATCGCCATCATCATGGACGGCAACGGCCGCTGGGCCCGGCAGCGCGGGTTGCCGCGCATCGAGGGACACCGTCACGCCGCCGCCGCGGTCCGCGAGGTGGTTACCCAGTGTGCCCGCCTGGGCATCGAGTGCCTGACGCTGTACAGCTTCAGCCTGGAGAACTGGCGGCGGCCGCCGGAGGAGGTCAACGCCCTGATGGCGCTCTACGCGGAGTACCTCGCCTCCGAGCGCCAGGAAATCATGGACAACGACATTCGCATCGTCCAAATCGGGCAGCGCGAGCGGCTGCCGGCGACGGTGCTGCGCGAGCTGGACGCCACGGCGCAGCTCAGCCAGGGCAACCACGGGATGGCCTTGTGCCTGGCGCTGAACTACGGCGCGCGGGCCGAGATCGTCGACGCGGTCCGCACGCTGGCCGAACGCGTGGCGCGTGGTGAGCTGCGTCCCGGCGACATCGACGAAGCGGCCGTGTCCGGGGCGTTGTACACCGCCGGGCTGCCGGACCCGGACCTGGTCATCCGCACGGCGGGCGAGCTGCGCGTCAGCAACTTCCTGCTGTGGCAGATCAGCTACGCCGAGCTGCATGTGACGCCGGTGCTCTGGCCCGACTTCCATGCGCCCGATCTGTACGCCGCCATTCGGGATTATGCGGGCCGCGTGCGGCGATTTGGCGCGGTCGTGGAGAAGCGTGATAACGTGATAACGTGAAAAGGTGAAAAGGGATGGCCCGGCGGCGACGATGCGCCCGGGCTTTTCACGTTTTCACATTCTCACGTTTTCACGTTGTCGCACCGCCGGAGGTGGCACCGCATGCGGACGCGCTTGCTGGTCGGGATTTCGTTGGCCGTCGCCATCATCGCGCTGCTGCTGGCAGACGGGTACTTGTCCGCGCGCCCGGCTCCCGTCCTGCAAGTGCCCGGGCTGCGCCTTGACGTGGGGCCGTGGCTGACCAACGGAGCCATCTGCACCGTCGTCGTGCTGATTCTGACGGTGCTGGCGACGTACGAGCTGGTCCAACTCGCCCGCGTGCGTGGCCATCGGCCGTTTGGCCTTACGGCCCAGGTCTTCGCCGCTGCGCTGGTCATCGGCCCATATGTCTCGTTCAACCTCACCCCGATCACGGGCGGATACGACGAGTCGCTGCCCATGTTGTGGCTGGCGGTCGCGCTCGGGTTTGCCTTCCTGTGGCAGGCCGTCAAGTGTGGGACACAACACGCGGTGGAGAACGTCGCGGTGACGTTTTTCATCGTGTTCTACGCCGGCGGACTGGCCGGCTTCATGACCAAGCTGCGGATGGAGGTCGGCGGACCGACCGGGGTGGCCGTCCTGCTGTTCTCGAACTTCCTGGTGAAGATCACCGACACGGGTGCGTACTTCACCGGCCGGGCGCTGGGGCGGCACAAGCTGATCGCGTGGCTGAGCCCCAAGAAGACCTGGGAAGGGTTCGTGGGCGGCCTGGTGACCACGGTCGTGCTGGCCCTCGCGATCGGCCACTTGCTGCACACGGCCGGCATCGTGCGGATCGAGCAGCGCTACATGGCGTACCAGTGGGCGCTCGTCTTGCTGGGACTGCTGCTCGGGCTTTTCTCCGCCGCCGGCGACCTGTGCGCTTCGTTGCTGAAGCGCGATGCGGCGGTGAAGGATTCCGGCCAGGCGCTGCCCGGTTTGGGTGGGGTGCTGGACGTGCTCGACTCGCCGCTGCTGGCGGCCCCGGTCGCGTGGCTGTTCTGGACGCGGATGTTCCACGTCGTCGCCCCGTAGCGGCCCGCGCCCCCGCGCGGCCGGCGCCTCGGCGGACATCCCCGTAGCGTCCGGGCTCCGCACCGGACGTCCCCGTAGCGGCCGGCGCCTCGCCGGACGGGTACAACCTCGTTTCCGGCCCGCCAGGCGAAGGTGATCAAGGTGATCATGTTTTGACACCCCCCTGTTGATCATCTTGGTTATTCGGACCAGCCATCAGCGAAAGGCAACCGCAAAGACGCCAAGGACGGCAAGAACGCGCAGAGTTGGGGCAGAGTGGTGAATGGCGAAGAGCGAAGAGCGAGCTGGGGGCGGGCGAAGGATGCACAGGCGTCTCCACAGGAGGAGTGTTCACCACGAAGGACCGAAGGACACGAAGGGCCGGCGAGATTGGGTGATGCTGGCGGGGAATGGCGGGGACGAGCGTGAAAACGTGAGAAAGTGAAAACGTGAAAACGGGGAGGGACGGAGGGCGGGGAGGAGGGAACAGGGAACGGGGAACAGGGCGAGGCGATCCGCAGATTACGCCGAGGGACGCAGATGAGGGAGCGTCGGGACTCGGGATGGGGGCGGGACCAGGCGTGAGCGCTCACGCGCGGGCCGCATTCCCGTGGCGTGGCTGTCAAAGTGGGCTTGTTTCCGTGTGCGTCCCGCGAATTCTCCCGAATTCAGCATGGTGTCCCCGGAATTCAGAGAGTTATTGCGGGCGGAGCCGATTCTACGAAGAAAAAGCAGGGGGGGCTAGACGCGCGAGCTTGCGGCGGGAGTGTCCGCGGCGAAAATGGGTGCGTCTACGACTTGGAGTTGAACGTGGCGGAACTTCCTCGTCTGACACTGGAGCAGGTAGCCGGGCTTGTGCCCGGCGCGTCGAATATCCGACCGATCGGCAAGGGCGGGCAGAAGCTGGTTTTCTGCGGGGATATCGACGGGCGACCCTTTGCTCTCAAGTTCGCCCTGCTCCCGGCGCTAACGGGCGACGCCGACCCGCAAACAGAAGTCGAGGCACGGGCGGCCCGCGAAGTCGAGACGATGCGAGACTGTGACTCGCCTCATATGGTGAAGCTGGGGCCGGTCGGTCTCACCGTGAGCGAGTGCGAGGGCCAACGGCTTCTGTTCTTCTCCGAGGAGTTCGTGGATGGAGAAGATGTCGCCGCGATTCTGCAGCGTGACCGGCGCCTCGCGGCGCTTGAGGTTGTTCGGTTGGGTCTGCATGTGGCGGACGCGATTCGTGGGCTGTGGGACATCGGCAAAATTCACCGTGATATCAAGCCGCACAACATCGTGCGCGGCAAAGCCTCCGGCGACTACGTATTGCTTGACGCGGGGTATGCTTTTGACGTGGTCGGCGAATCGCTCAGCCAGAGCTTCGTCCTCGTCGGGACGGTGCCGTATTTCCCGCCAGAGCGATTCGATTACACCAATCGGCGAAGCGTCATGGATTTTCGGTCGGATCTGTTCTCCTTGGGCGTCACGATGTACCAGGCTGTCACGGGCGTGCATCCGTTTTGGACGGCGGGCGAGACGTCCCATCAAGTTTTCGCCCGCATTCTGAACCAGCGCCCGCGACCACCGAGCACAATTCAGCCCGGCCTTCCCGCGGGACTTGATGACATTATCTTGCGATTGCTGGGCAAGGCCCCACACCTGCGTTATCGGAAAATCGAGCAGTTCGTAACGGCCCTAAGAGGTCTCGGAGTCGCTTGATGGCTCTCTACGCGCAACACGGACACGGCAAATCCGACAAGCTGACCGAAGCCATAGGCAAAGGGTCACTGGATGGCGTTATTTTCGCGGCCCGCAATGAGCAGCCCGACAATCTAAGGGCCGCAATCGCTGAAACTCGGTCGCTTTCAAAGGCCATTACGCTGTTGGTGGACCCGCAATTCTACGTGAGCACCTTCGTTCCCCCGCGAGACCGATATTTGCCGCAGTACCCCTATTACAAGGCGGGGCGCGTCGCGGCGGACTTCGTAGGCGCAAAGCGGCTTCAGCAATACAGCAAGAGTACTCTCGACTTTCAGGTCGGTCTCGGTGTGGACCGGCTCATCTCACCGTCAGTCTACGTGGGGAGCTTTGAGGACCGCTGGTTTCAAATCGCGTTGAATTTGGCAGATGCCTCCCTGACGTATCATGCGGGCTTGAAGAAGGCCCCGCCACTGCTCCTGACCTTTCTCATCGACGAGTACGCCTTCGCGTCGAATCAACTCGTCGATGATTTTCTTGACCAGGTCACGACCTGGGACGTGCATGGGGTCTATCTTATACCAACTCGCACCGAGAGCACCTACTCGCAGCGATTTGAGGCGGTCCACTTCGCAAGCCTGCTTTATGCAGCCCACGTTCTGGGACAAATCAACGGCTTCGAAATCGTCGCCGGATACACCGATTTTTGCGGCTTGCTGTTGCGGTCTGCGGGAGTGAAGGCCTTTGGGTCGGGCTGGGCGCAATCGGCACGTCGCTTCGATCGAAGCTCGTTCATTCAGCGGAAGGGAGGCGGCCGGCCGCCCCGGCTTCGCTACGCGTCCGGTCCGCTGCTAAATTCCGTCCTGCTCAGCGAGCTTGAACAAATCGCGGACATTTCAGAGTTGGATAGCGTGCTGTCCGGTGTGCCGCTCGACGACGAGATTACCAAGGCCGGATCCCCGGAATCGTCGGCGTGGAACCAGCGCCTGTCAGAATTGCATCATTGGCAGACTCTTGCGAAGTTGGATGCTGAGTTGACCGGCGAAGAGGGTGCGGACGTGGATAAGATCGCGGCGGATATCGTGTCGGCGAACGCACTGTACGCAATGCTGCAAAATAGCGGGGTCGTGTTCGACCGCAACACGACCGGTGACCATCTCGCCGAGTGGGGCGAAGCGGTGAAGCTCTTCCGCGAGCGAGCGGAGCTCTAGTCTGCCGCGATGAGCTGCCCGAGGGCTCGAATGAAGTTGGGCCGCGAGGTCGGTAGACGTTTCTTCGGCCGCATAAGAGTCTCGGAGGTGCCGTCATCGCAATGAGCGATTAGACCCACATTGAATCGTTTGAACCGGTCAACGTGACGAGTCAGGTTATCGAGCATGTTCACGGGCATGACGACGAATACGCGATGCGAAAAAGTGCGATAGCGAAGAGCTTGGCAGAAAGCACGCTTCCAGTCATTGAGCTTGAATTCGAACGCACAGAATTCGACCTCCGTACCCGGAAAGGAAGAGCCAAGAATGTATCGTGCTCGGCCGGTCTTGCGGGCTAGAGCGGATGCCAAGAGCCGACGCATCCAGTGGCGGAATGTCGGTTGAGTAACGCCCGCTCGCCGAGCAAGAAAAGCCTCCGTCCGGGCGGCCCTCGGTTTCAACTCGGCGAGAATCCGGCTGCAGGTCGGTTGACGAAGCAGGAGAGAGACTTCTTTGTGCCGACGGCGGGGCCAATGGGCTGCGATACCTGCCCACACAAGGTCTGCACGACCATTCGAGCAAGTGCTTTCTCGAAACGTAAGCTCCAGTGACACCCTGGGCAGGCGGCACCACAACGAGCGGTCTGCGTTGGTCTGGAAACTGGCCTGAAGCTGGCGTTCCCAACGAAACACGCGGCGCGAGCCCGAATCGAGGGTCTGAAGTGGAGCTTTTTGTCGGGTCGCGTTACTCAAATCAAACGCCTCAAATTGAGATTCGCTACGCGATGTTCCGTGTGACCTGCCGTTTCCGGCGGTCGTAAAGCCGCGTCGTTCGCGGGTCCGCGTGCCCTGCGAGGTACTGAACATCTTCCAACGGAACGCCCTAGTCAAGCGAGATTCGTAATCGTGGTTGCCCGGAACGAGTGGCAGGGAAGCCGCTCGGCCGGCAGACCGGCAGCACCGAAGCCACGCTCGACCATCCGAAGGATGTCGTTCCCGGTCATCTGCTCAGTCGTGAGCCTTTTGGTATTGCGGATGGTCGTGCGAAAGAGCGGGGTGCCGGCGTCGTCGCTGGCGATGTACTCGTCAATGAAAGCCTCCAGGTCGTGGCGGACCGGAATGTCCCGGCGCTTCCCGCCTTTTTCGTCGAGCCGCAAGCAACGCTGGCGGCCGTCGCACGAATCCGCACGAATCCGGGGACACCATACTCATTTCGCGTCGTGATTCCGGCTTCCGGACCCGCGGTTCTTTGGCTCGCAGGACGGAGAGAATGGCGAAGAACACGGGACCGGCTCGTTTACGAGTTTCGGAGCACCGTCTTTCGCGGTCGGCCGCGGGCATCGGCGGAGGAGGGATGCGGCGCTCCAGCCGTCGGGCCACGCCCTTAGAGCGTTTTCACTTCCGCTCGGGTGCCACGGGCGGCTTGTCCGCCCGTGTTTCAGGCGGCACTGGCAGCAAGCTGCCAGTGGCACCCGACGGAGAAAAAGTGAAACCGCTCTAGAGCCTATCCCAGTAGGCCGGAAAGCACAGCCGGGGGCGGCTGTGCCACAGACGGCCGGTCCCGGCGCGCCGGGAGAGGTCGGCCGGCACCCGCCACGGCGGGCAGGCTCCGCATGGCCGCTGCGGGCAAAGCTGGAGCTTTGCACTCCTGCGGCCGCGCGAGGGCGCGGGCCGCTACGGGCG
>Ga0315285_10002189_pt1 | contig 20417 bp, 18 predicted proteins | sample YL17G09_36_MG_FD_203698 | JGI IMG/M metagenome (GOLD analysis project Ga0315285, IMG submission 203698) | Sediment microbial communities from Yellowstone Lake, YNP, Wyoming, USA - YL17G09_36 | ecosystem: Environmental > Aquatic > Freshwater > Lake > Sediment | place: USA: Wyoming | collected...
TGGTTGCGCAAATATTCTTCTAAAACCTGTTGGGCCGAGGTGGCGACGATTTTTTCCTGACCGGAAGCCAACAAATCCTCAACACTAATATTCAAATAAGCGGGCGCATTTTTAAAATGAAAACCCTGAACACAAAGGGTGTATTTTTCTTTGTCTCCGACCGGTTTCCCCTTCAGTTTTAAAGAGGTTAACCGGTGCGTCTTGTCATGGTAAACGGCCTCAACGCCTTGATTGGTTTGGTAGCATTCACCTTCTCCGTCTCGATTTTCGGTTCTCATGATGTGGGCAAAAATCTTTTTTAATTGCAGGCCAGTAATTTGAAATCGTTGTAAAGTGTCATCATAAGGAAAACAGGTGAGCAGATCTTTTAAAGTCACCAACGGACCCATCTTTTTCACCCGAATCGACCCGCTCCCCACCAGCATGATATCACATTCCGCTGTCTGGGCAAAAGCATCGGCGAGCAAATTGCCCAAGGTTGTTTCCACCTCTCTTTTGGGGTGGGTTAAAGTTTGGGCAAACTTGCAAACCAAAGTCTGATACTTTCGGTCAACCTCGCCTTTAAAAGAATCAATGAATTTTTGGATGGCCTTGTCCGGTTTGGCCAATTGGTTGTTAATCGGAATTAACTGCCAGCGGTAGTCAACAATGCTGTTGGTGTCGTCATCAACAACAATATCAAACCGACCAATTTGATCCGTGCCGACACCGGCTTGGGCAATCAGGGCGCCATTGACCATAGACGGTTTTTTTAAAATCGTGTGAGAATGACCACCGATAATCAAGTCAACCCCCCATTCCGGCCGAAGCATTTCCGCTAACTTGAGGTCCGAGTCAAAACCAATGTGGGTTAAAAGGATGGTCAAATCAATATCGTCACCTTTGTAAGCGTTGGTGATCCGGCCGACTTCGTTGCTGGCTTCCTCCAAACTAATAAAACTGCCAATTAACTCATCCTGTTTAATCGAATCCATCACTTTTTCGGTGATAATGCCGGTGAAAAGAATGTCAAAACCAGCCTTGTTTAAAATTAAATAGGGACGCATCAAGCGTTTGTGGTAGGGCTTGATGTAAAGATTGGCGTTAACGATGGGGAAGTTAGCCATCTTTTCTAAAAACAGGAGATGGGGAAGGCCGTAATCAAACTCATGATTGCCCAAACAAGCCACATCCGGAGCCAAATAATTAGTGATTTCAATCGTGGAAATGCCTTTGTATTCCGAGTCAATCAACGAACCCTGGACCATATCCCCGGAAACGACATACAAAACATTTTCTTCTTCCTTGCGGACTTGATTAATGTAACCGGAGAGTAAGGCCAAACCACCGATTAATTTCCCCTTGCCCTTTTTCATCTCCGCCAAAAAATCACCGTGCATGTCATTGGAATGAAGAATGGTAAATTTTTTAGTTTTCATAAAGAGGCGTTGATTGTCTCAGCAAGTTAAGCATTATCCCACTCATTCAGGCAGGAAACAAGAACCTAAATTTGAAAATGGTGAGAGTTCTTAACTGGCTGGACGAGTTGGTTAAGAACCTTTCGAACCTAAAGCCACTTTTTCTAAGTGTATCACAGTCGAGGCTAAAAGGAATAAATGAGAAAATTGATGCAATGGGAAGAACAATGTGTTACAATACTTACATATTCCTTAAGGAGGGATAAATTAGTACCTGTTTCCTCTAGTTAGATAAGAAGTGATCCTCCAAGGATTTTTTTATCCGCCAGACAGAGACAGAATTTTAAAACAGAAAGGTGGTGAAAAATAAATGTCCAAAAGACTATTCGTTGGAGGGCTTCCTTATAGTGCAACTAGCTCTCAACTAGAAGAAATATTCTCAAAATTTGGCAAAGTTGTTTCTTGTGAAGTCATTACTGACAAATACAGTGGCCGTAGCAAGGGCTTCGGTTTCGTTGAAATGGAAATCGACAAAGAAGCTGATGAAGCGGTGGAAAAAGCAAATGGGACTGAGATGGAAGGAAAGAAGATTGCTGTTAATGTGGCGAGACCAAGAGAAGAAAGACCAAGATTTGACAGCAGGGGAGGAGGTCCCAGAAGAGACGATCGAGGGCCAAGAAGAGGCGGTTATCGCTAACTCTTAGCTTAACTTCTTACAGAAGAAGACCATAAAGACTAAATTTTATCTGAAAAGTGTCAGAAAATTAGGTTTATTTTGTGTGGAGTAAAATTGATTATTAAAAGCTTCAAGAAAACCGTCCCACCTGACGAGACGGATGAATTGAAGCTGTAAAAGATCTTTCCTTAGGGGTGAAAACCTGGACTTTAAGTCCAGGGAAGATGTTATATGACTGTTCAAGAACACTCTGCAATTTATTGCGGGGATGAATTGAACAAGAATCAACATTCTTCCTTAGGGATGAAACTCCACATTTTAATGTGGAGAGAATGTTATTTGTCTGCAAGCGCTCTTGATATTGCCTCGCGAATGTTGCGTCCGCGAAACCAACCATTCAAGTAAACAAGCGTGGGATTTCTTTTTTTCTTTTGCAGGTAAAATTCATTAATACGACCACCCTTATTGAAGAAAATCACTATGAGGTTGTCTATCGTATCTTTTTGGTTATTGATGGACTGATTATAACACAAATAATTTGAGGTTTACAGCCCAAGTTGTGTTGAATAGGTCGGTCTAGACCCCTTTCATCCTTAAGAGTAGTATTGATATTGTATGGATTCTCAAACCACCTGCGTCTACTGCCAAGGGAACATTTCTTTATCAGATTATTTTTGTCCGAATTGCGGGAAAAAACTGAAAGAGGAACCTCAATCAACAACTTTGTTAAAACAGCTCTTGATTTACTTTGTCAGTTTCTTTTTACCGCCTCTGGGAGTTTGGCCGGCGATTAAATATTTACGTCAAGGGGATGAACAATCAAAAAAGATTGGCTTCATAGCGCTTTTTTTAACCATCATTTCCATCGTGATAACGGGTTGGTTAACTCTTAATTTCATCAACTCGTTCAACAAAGAACTTGGTAACCAGTTTGATCTTTATCAGGGTATAGAATACTAAGAGAAGTTAAGGAAAAAAGGACGAGCAGGTTAACCTGGGACTTTTTTGTCCTTATATCAATTTCTCCATCCAGGGCTAATTTTACCAGAAATGAGACAAATGAAACTGTATAAAAAAGGGAATCACTGGCTGATGATATAATTTGCCTATGGATATTTTGATTGGAACTAAAAATCAATATAAAGCAACAGAAATAGTTGCTCTTTTGGGAAATCTACCTAGGGTAAAAATTCACTTCTGGGAAGAACTTGGTTTGGAAATAAAAGTCGAAGAAAATCAACAAACTCTTAAAAAGAATGCCGAGAAAAAGGCAATTGAAATATCAAAATTAACTAACTGGTATGTTCTTGCTTCGGATGGAGGCGTTGACATCCCGGGATTAGGAAAGAAATGGGACATCTTAAGAAATCAAAGAATTGTCGGTGAAGATAAAACAGATGTCGAAAAAGCAGAAAAACTGCTTGAACTTATGAAAAATCTGAAAGGAGAAAAGAGAAAAGTTTGTTATCGATTGGCATTGGCACTGGCTAGGAAAAGTAGTCTAATCTGGTCAATAGAACGAATTACCGAGAGAGGATTTATCTCAGAAAAGCTTTACGATAGAGAAATTCCTCTTTATCGCTGGATGGGACATCTTTGGTATTATCCTCAACGCAAAAAGGTCTTTAATCAAATGAGTGAAAAAGAAAAAAAAGAAGTCAGAAAACAAGGAACAGAAATAAAGAAAAATTTAAAGAAAGCAATTAAAGGGATTCTAGAAAAAAATAATAACTAGTGTCAAGCAGGCCGGTCTAGAACCTTTTACTTCTTTCTCTTTTTCAGACTTGCTCGCTTCTTTTCAATCTGCTCAATCATTTTTCTGAACTTTTTCAACTTCGAGGTGCAGAAAAACTCTCTGCAAACTTGGGGCCTGATTTTATGAATGGAACATTTATTTCCCTTAAGATAGAGACAATGGTCATCCTTTTTTTGTTTGAGAATGTTTGCCCCACACGCGGCTGCCTGGTGGAAGTTATCAATCAAGCCAAATTTCTCAAGCTGAGTTTTGTATTTGCCTGACTGGTATTCTGCTTCGGTTAAATTCACTAAAAACAAACGACAGCAAAGGCCACACTGAGAACATTTGTCTATCATAAAAAAATTCTCCTCTGCTGAGCAGGTCGATCTAGGACCTTTCTATCATTAAAGGAATAAAACTGTTTAAATAAGAAGTCAAGTTGTGAATAGGGGAAAAGAGACAAACCTAAAAAGAAAATGTATTATATTAATAATCCCTTCATTTTTCGTCTTTCTAGGTTCTCGTCAAGGATGATTTTTCTGATTCTTATGGCTACCGGAGTCACATCTACCAGTTCAGTATTATCAATATATTCCAAAGCATCTTCCAGGTCCATATTTTTGGGAGCATTGAAATGTCTGGCTACGCCTTCACCCTTGGAACGCATGTTGGAAAGCTGTTTTTCTTTGCAGATATTAACTCTCATATCACCAGGCCGATTGTTTTGACCGGCTACTTGGCCTTTATAAACATTAACCGCCTGACCAATAAACAGCTCTCCTCTGTCCTGAACATTGGTTAAACCGTAAATTTTGGTAACGCCTGTTTCATAAGTGACTAGCGAGCCTCTTTCACGTTCCTTCCATTCACCCTTCTCCGGCAGGTATTTGTAAAACGTGGTATTTATAATGCCTTGCCCGTGGGTATCGATCATAAATTTGCTCCGGTAACCAAAAAGCCCGCGGGTGGGAATAATAAATTCCAGATAAACAATTCCTTCTTTAGTATCCATTTTTCTCATTTCGGCGTAGCGGCTTTGGAGTTTTTGGATAACGGCACCAGAATATTCTTCCGGAACTTCAATAAACACTTCGTCGTAAGGAGTCATTTTCCGGTTGTTGATGGTTTTGGTGATTACCTGGGGCTGGGAAACTTGAAAAGCGTAGCCTTCTCGCCTTAAGCGTTCAATAAATATCGCCAAATGCAACTCGCCCCTGCCGGAAACTGTCCAGCCTCCGTCTTCGTTGTCTTCCACCTCTAAGGCGACGTCATCATCCAATTCCTTAAATAATCTTTCCCTTATTTGGCGAGAACTCGTGTATGTTCCTTCTTTGCCGGCAAATGGAGAAGAATTAACACCAAAGGTCATTTTGACCGTGGGTTTCTCAATTTTCAAAAGCGGTAGGGCCTGAGGTTTATTTGTATCGGCAATGGTTTCACCGATGGTAATATCGGGTATTCCCGCCACCGCCACAATTTCTCCTGCTTCTGCTTTGTCAATCTCTATTTGCTCCAATCCGCTAAAAGTAATCAAGGAAGTCAGTCGGTATTTTTTCATTTGGCCCTTTCTGTTTATATGCATCACTTCCTGGCCAGATTGAAGTGTACCGTTGTTAATTCTCCCCTTAGCCATCCTACCTTTGAAATTATCGCGGCTGATGGAAGTAATCAGCATCTGCAGCGGCGCAGCAGGATTGCCTCTAGGTTTGGGAATCTGCTTAATTATTTTTTCAAACAAAGGCGAAATGTCAGTCATTTTTTCCAAGTCTGGCGTTAATCCGGCTTTGCCCAGTTTGGCCGAAGCGTAAATCACCGGAAAGTCGGCAGTTTGCTCATTGGCTCCCAGATCAATAAACAAGTCAAAAGTTTTATTCAGAGTTTCGGTGATACTGGCGTTAGGTTGGTCAATTTTATTGATAACGACGATAATTCGGTGTTTCAGCTCAAGAGCTTTTTTCAAAACAAAGGTTGTTTGGGGCATAGGGCCCTCGTTGGCATCTATTAAAAGCAGTGAGCCGTCAGCCATTTTTAGCACCCTTTCCACTTCTCCGCCAAAATCCGCATGTCCAGGAGTATCAATGATATTAATTTTGACTCCTTTCCAAACCACCGAAGCATTTTTGGAAAAAATGGTAATGCCTCTTTCTTTTTCCAATTCATTGCTGTCCAAAATACAGGTAGCGTCAACAACTTCTTTCCCCAGCCGGGTACCGGACTGGCGCAGCAAAGAATCTACCAGAGTCGTTTTCCCATGATCAACATGGGCAATAATGGCAATATTTCTAATATTCATGAGTTAAAAAAAAATCCCTACGATGAAATATTTAAGGAATAAAACTGCTTAAATGAGGAAACTTATGATGAATATGAAGAAAAGATACGAATAAAAAGAGTAAATATACTGGGTATTCTTTATCTTTTAAACTCAAAACAGAATCAAATTTAAGCAGATGTATTACTTCAATCTGTCAATGCAAAAGGAATTATATCACGAGGGGATTAATAAAACAAGTTTGTTACTTCGTAATAAAGCAAGTTTGTTACTTCGTAATAAAACAAGTTTGTTACTTCGTAATAAAGCAAGTATGCGGTAAGACGGTTCGAACTCACTTAGCTAATTTTTCCCTTAAAAGAAGTTCAACAATGTCATTGGCTACCTCTCTAGGTTTGCCTAATGCTGGATAATGATGAATATCAATGCCAGCACAATCATTTAGCTCTAATACATAATGGCGTTGTGATGATTTATCATAGATAATATCTACGCCTGTTATTACCATGCCTATCGCTTTTGCTGCTCTGATAGCAGTTTCTTTTAAATAACCATCTACCTCATCAGTGACGTCTTTACCGATTCCTCCAGTGCTGATATTGGCATTTTGCCTTAAAAAAATTCTTTCTCCTCTTTCCGGAATAGAAGTTAATTTTCTGTCTTGTTTTTTCAGATTTCTTTTTACCTCCCCATTAAGCCTTATTTTGCACAGAGGCTTCTCATATCTTTCTCCCACAAGAGGATTCTGGTTGAATTTCTTAATAAGCTGGCGAATGTTAGCTTTACCATCACCCACGACGTGGGCAGGGATTCTTTCCATAACGGCTGAAATCTTATCACCAACCACCAACAAACGATAATCACTTCCTTTAATAAACTCTTCAATCAAAACATTTTTCTTTCCTGATCCAGTAAAAACTAAAGGTAAAACTGTTTCAAACTCTTCTAATGACTCAATGTTGGCAAAAACTCTGTTTCCATGACTTCCTCTGGCTGGTTTTAAAACACAAGGAAACAAGTTCTTTTTTAAAATTATCCTTTTTGCTTCTTTTGGAGTTCTGACAAGCCAGCCTTTAGGTGTAGGAAGGTTATGACTTCTTAAAACTTTTTTAGTTAAAAACTTATTGTTGGCAATAAAACAAGCTGGTTGTGAGTTAACCGGAAAAGAAGTTCCTTTTATAAACAGAGACTTTCCATTGTAAGTTAACTTTGAAAGACAAAAGCGTTTGGATATAACTTTGACCGTTATCCCTTTTTTCCTAGCAGCATCTAAAATAACTTGAGCGCTTTGACTTCTAAGACGTATTTCGCTAGAAACTAACTTGTTTATTTTATTTGTCATTTTTCACCCTTGTTTAAAAACCGTGACGCCATAATACCGTCTAATCATATAAGTCATATAAATGAAGAAAGCAGGAGAAAAATAATTGAAAAAAGGCTCTATTTCCTTCTTTAGTAAGACTATTATACCACTTAAACTCCTTTTATGAAAGCTTTTTTTGCTCGTGACCATTTCTTGAAGGGCTGAGCGGCTCGGTCTAGGACATTATTATCCTTATAACTTAAAATATACTTACAGTGTTTGAATGCCATTGCCGATTACGTTGTCTGCGAATTTCCTATCAATAACATGTTTTTATATGACTGTTCAAGAACACCCTGCAATTTATTGCGGGGATGAATTGAACAAGAATCAACATTCTCCCTTAGGGGTGAAACTCCACATTTTAATGTGGAGAGAATGTTATTCAATACATGATGATATGCGATGTGCATACATCTATATACATATTTATCTTTAGGTTATGGGGGAGTAATGTAGATAAAATTATGATGACAATTCTTCCGTAAGTACTTCTTTGAGCTCTATTATCGTTTCCGGTTTATATATTGACCCTCTCAGTACTTTTTTCTTCAATTTGATAAATAATGACGCAACGTCCTTTTCTTTTTTTTCATCAATCAGATCCGTTTTATTCAAAAAAATTATTTCCGGTTTATTAAGGAGCATTGGATTAAATTGTTCGAATTCTTTCCGTACTGTGGTATAGGCCTTCATAGGATCAACAACGGTACTATCAATGCAGTGAACCAGGATTTTTGTTTTTTCGATATGCTTGAGAAACTTGATCCCCAATCCTTTACCGCCTGATGCTCCTTCAATAAGACCCGGAATATCAGCAATCGGAAACTTTCCGAACATACCGATATTAGGCTCGAGTGTCGTAAAAGGGTAATCGCCGATTTCCGGAGTAGCATTGGTGAGCATCCTCAAAAGACTGCTTTTTCCGGCATTTGGAAGTCCTATTAACCCGATGTCTGCAATAAATCGTAGCTCTAAATGAATCATTCGTTCTTCACCTTTCGTGCCTTTCTCGGCAAATCGTGGAGTCCTATTGGTTGAAGATTTGAACGCTACATTACCCCTTCCGCCGGTACCCCCTCTGACTAGAAGTATCGGAGTTTCTGTATTTTCGATCTCAATATGTCTGCCAGCTTCTACATCCGTAATTCCCGTACCTAGAGGCATAAGAATTGTCTTATGCAAAGCGTTTTTTCCAAATCCATTGTGACGAGATCCGTCTACCCCATTTTCTGCTACGATCTTCTTTTTATATCGAAATTCACGAAGATCATTGATGTTTGTAGACCCAATTACGTAGATATTCCCGCCATTGCCCCCATCACCACCATCTGGCCCACCATGAGTAGTTGTGGCATCACGTCGAAACGTTGCGGCTCCATTGCCGCCGTCTCCGGCTTTAACAGTGAGATTGATATCGTCAACTAACATGATCGTATTTTATCATTATCTCTTCTTTCCTTTATATGACTGTTCAAGAACACCCTGCAATTTATTGCGGGGATGAATTGAACAAGAATCAACATTCTCCCTTAGGGGTGAAACTCCACATTTTAATGTGGAGAGAATGTTATCATGCTGATCATCCCTCTAAATTTTTTTGACGTTGATGCGCAAAAAAAATCTCTACAGGATTGCGGCCTTCTTTTATGGATGGAACATACATTATTGTTAAGATAGATACAACTCCCGTCCTTTTTCTGACTCAATATATTTCCACCGTACTTTTGTACAATATCAAAATCATCATCGAAACCAAATTCTTTCAACTGTGTTTTATACCAGCCGGACCTCCACTCTTCTTGAGTCAAATTGATCAAAAACAATCTGCAGCATATTCCGCATTGAGAACATTTTCGGATTAATATCTCCTTCTTATTTTTGGGCCATTTTTTGAGTTCTGCTTCCCGTTTTATGGCTTCTCCTCTTGTTAAAAATTTTTCTGTATAGACAAGGTTAAAATCAGAAAACATACGGAGATATTTAGCGGATTTTCTAGACTTTTCCTTATGTTCGATCATCCTTTTTTTCAGATTATTGGTTTGACCAACATACAAGGTATTTGAGGAGGTACGAAGAATATACACGTAATACATTTGTAACTTAACGTATTTTATCATGAATGTTTACACTGAGCGAACTTGTCCTGAGTGAAATCGAAGGAGTCGAAGTGTTTATGGTGAGCATAGTCGAACCAAGACAAATGAGACGGGCGGCGGATGACGCCTGTAATTTCTAAATTCCAAAAACAGACTCTGCTGTAGTTTTATCAATTTCTATAATTGATCCAATTTTCCTTTTATCAGGTTTAAATTTATATAAAGTTACATATTGGGTTGATGATCTATCCCATAAAATTATTCTTCCATTGTTTGAGTCCGCGATTATGACGTCGTTATCACGGCTAAACAAAGCGTCCTGCACCCAATCAAAATCATTTTTCAGGACCTGCTTAATACTAAAATCTTTGTTGAGAAGAAAGACGCGATTGCCTTTGGTATCACAAACCAGATATTCATTTTTATTCTTTTTGATAGTGTGGGGATTTTTGAGGCCAGCGAAAAGTATTGTTGTTTTACCTGTTTTTTTATCTATTTTTACCAATATTCCTTGATGAAATAGCGTAGCCAATATCTCTCCGTCTTCTTCAATAACACTATTAACATGTGTTGTGTGTAGTGGTGTGCTATATTCTATTCCTTGCAGTTTACTAGAGTAGTCTAAGGTCCTTACGTCACCAATTTTTGATATAGGAAAACCTTGCTCCGGGGCAAACCAACTCCACGCGATTTTATCAGGTTGTAAGGGGCTGATTTCTAAAATAGCATCTATTCCGGTCGAGACAACGAGTAACGTGTTTCGTTTTGTTAAAAATAAACCGTGTATACAGTTAAAAAGGAAGTTGTTTAGTTTCCTTACAGCTTTTCCATTTTTTATTTCATATATCCAATGGTTGCCCCCAGTATACAGAGTTTTGTCTTTGGAAATAGCCAGGCCCATGGGCGTTCTAACATTTATAACTTTTACAATTTTGCCAATATTATTGACAACCCTCATAAGAGCCACTTGCCCACCAAGTACGTTTTCAGTAGTTGCTTCTCTCTGTTTATATAATCTACCAACTGATGCATCTAACTGAGCTTCCTTTTGCCAAGCTTTTTTAATTTTTTTGAGATTTTTTTCGTCTGTTATATTAAAGGCAATTACAAAATAACTAGTTTTTTCTATCATGCTGATGGGTGAAAAACTATTTTGATAGCGCCAGACCTTCGCTTATTTTTAAATAACTCTAAACCTTTTGAAAAGTCCTTTAAAGGTAAAAAATGTGTAATTAATCTCTCTAGACCCAATTTTTTACTGTTTAACAACTTTGCGGCTTGCTGAATTTCTTTCGAGCCTCTAAAGTATCCATAAGAGTTGCATCCAACAATCTTGGCTTCTTTGAAAAACAATTTCCTCGCGTTAACTTTGACTAGATAGCCTTCAGGAAAGACTCCCAAAACAATAATTTCCCCCCCCGGCCCTACTAAGTTTATGCACTGGTCTATGGTCTTGTTGTTTTTCCTGCCAACTGCTTCTATTACAACATCAAATTTTTCTGAGACTTTATCCAGGAGCGATTTGTTCTCAGAATCGCAAAGTGAAACTTCACTAGAGATAATTTGTCTGAGTCTGTCTATGTTTTTCCCAACTAAAACAATATTTTTTGATTTTTGATATTCAGCCAATTTTGCTGTCAACACCCCCATGGTACCGTCGCCAACTACTGCGACCTGCTTGTTTCGGTATCCTCCTGCCAAGTTGCTAGCATGGAGGCAGACTGCCAAGGAGTCCAATAGAACACCCTCTTTATAGCTCACGTCATTTCCTAGTTTGAACAAATTTTCGGCCGGTACAACTACATATTCTGCAAAACCACCATCTAACTCTTTCCCTAAAGACTTAAGATTAGAACACAACTGGTAACTTCCTAATTTGCAATATTTACATTGTGAGCAGTTTATTAATGGCTCTACGACCACTCGATCTCCCAAAGAAACATTGGTAATTTTTGTTCCTTTTTTTACGACTTCACCGGCAATCTCGTGGCCCAAAATAGAAGATTTCTTGACCCTCTTTTGTTTGATGTCCGATATTTTGTAAAAGTCGCTTCCACATAGCCCAGCAGCCTTAACCTTTAATAGAACCTCATTATTGGTTTTCAGCTTAGGAGTGGGTACGTCCTGGAAAAGGATTTTGTCAGAGATTAAGACTGCCTTCATAGGTACTTTTTTAATGAATTAACATTCCCCGAAGTAGCATTTACGAATTCTTTTAGTTTTTCAATAGACTTTCCTTCCTTAATCGCTTTCTTTGTTATGAAGAAACCCTCTTTAAGATTGTCTGCCTTTCCTGCTAAATATAGAAGAGTACCGGCATTTACACTAATAATGTCCTCTCGAGCTTGTTCCCCTCTACCTGAGAGGGTATTGATGGCAAGACGGATGTTTTCCTCTTTACTTGCAGCGGGGCGGATGTCCTTTCTTGTATAAGTGGGCAGTTTTAATGTTTCTGCTATCTGTATGTTCACCAACTTTCCTATTGAAGCATTTCTAGTACCTATTATTGACGTTGTTCCAAATATCCCAAGCTCGTCTAAAAAGTGAATACCATTATCCGTATTTGTTACCACCATGGCATTTTTAATTCCAAACCTTAGAAAAACCTTGACTGATAACTCTATGTTTGGATGAGCAAGACCGTAAAGTAAGCAGTCTGACTTGAATGGTAAAACTAAGCCTGCTAATGCGAAACTCAAGACGTGGGGTGTATAAAATTTACCCCCATATAAAGAATCAAATTTGGGAATTTGTCTTTTTATTTTGAAGAAACCTAAGCCGATATCTTTCATAATTTTAATCATCTTTTCGTTGCTGATTTCAATATTCGCCCCAACTGTTTCTATAAAATCGCTAGAGCCAGTGACGGATGAGGTAGATGTGGAACAGGTTTTGGCAACACAAACTCCCAGGGAGGCTGCTATGATAGCTGAACAGCTAGAGATGTTCATGGTTTTAATTCCCTTCTTACCGCTACCAGCAAGGCAGATTATTTTTTTGCCTTCCGGCATCTTTATCCTTTTCAGAGAAAGAGGGTCCAGTTTATCAATTGATAACGCTGCTCTTATAAAACCAACAACCTCCTCGACTGTCGGTTTTTTTGCCATTACACTATTTAGCAATATTCCCATAAAAGTACCCCTTTTCTCAGGATCTTTAATAAGGAGACAATTGCGGAAAGCATGAAAAGCCATTTCTTCTGTCAAATCAAGGCCAACATTAATTCTGTAGATTGCTTCATGTAGGAAATCTTTTACTGGAAGGGCTTCTGCAAATACGGACTTCTTTACCATTTTTGGAAAATTTCAATTATCATCTGTGCATATTTCTCCTTGTATCGTTTCCAGTTTTTTTCTTTTTCAGTGCATGTTCTGTGTCTTTTTTCTAGTTCAGAAAGTGTGAAATCTCCCACAGAAGTCATCATCTGGTATACTGGACTGTCATTTGCTTTTTCAAATTCACCCTCTTCGTACATTATTCTGTGAAAAATTTCATCGGGCGTCATGCCTGCATGAATTGAAGATTCTGGAAAACTCTTAGATAGTTTAGGGTGGTTATTAAAACCCTTATTCATATGAGAATAAATGGCCGACAGATGGCCTTTTCGGATCAGGTTATCCCTTATCATTTCTTGAAGGACTTGTTCTGCGAATAATACATATTTGTGCTCGTCAATTCCGAGCATGACCAAAACATATTCATACTTATCTGAAAGAAACAAGTCTATAAAATCGGCTGTCATAAGGGTAAGAGAAAGTTTGCGGCCAAAGGTCATATGTTTATTAACTTTCCCATGCTTTACATAAAAATCATGTAGATCTTCCTCAGACATGTCAAATTGTTCATTTTGCACATATCTTCCTGACAGGTACATTGTTCTAAGAACTTTAAGATCGCCATACTGGTCTCTGATCACCGACCCGTTAGTGGTTTTAAATCCTAGTTTCAACATGAACTGCTTGTACTTTTTTGCTAGATTCCTCGTTTCTTGTAAAGGAATATCTTTGCCATTGTAAGCGTCCAGGTCACCTAGTACCATTTGTACTCTTATTCCTGCCTTTTGCAAAAAAATTGCGTTTAGTATTTGGGTTAGAGTTCCAACATGAGGTGGGGCGGATAAACCGATCCCTGTACTGACAATTGCTTTCTTTTCTCCAAGTTTTTGGGCGAACTTATCTGCACCGGTGTGACATATCCAGCGAGTCTTGAGTTGCTCTTTGCTGAGCCTACCTAGGTTGAAGTTTATCTCTCCGAATCTCAAGGGGTCGTAACCAAATTCTCGGATTATCTTTTTATAGTAACTGTCATCAAATACGATAGACATTAGTTCTTATCAACGGTTTACTTTTTGCTAATAATCCGATAATATCTTCTCTTACCCACTCTGACCACAATCTCTGATTCTGCCTCAAGTTGGAGTTCAGTCAACTCCTCCAAATTGAGAGTACGATACCTATTTTCTTCTAGAACTCTTACACCTCCTACTTTGCTAGTAGAAACCATTCTCCTCAGATTACTTTTTGATTCACCGCTTGTCTTACTCAAGATATCTATAATTTTAGTGCCAGCTTTCGCCTCGATAGTCTCGATGTCATCTGGAATGAGGTTTTTTTCTTTGCCAAATTTACGATTAAAGGCTCTTTCAGCTTCACTTACTATTCTTTCTTCGTAACCATTAAAAGTAGCAACAATAGCCCTCGCCAGCATTCTTTTTGCCTCCATAGGGTGGATCTCTCCTCTCTCCACTCTAGTTTTCAAATCTTCTAGTTCACCTGGAGAAATTTCAGTTAGTTCTCTATACCATGTCCACATGACTTCGTCGGGGATAGACATCACTTTACCGTACATTTCTTTTGGCTCTTCAGTAATAGCAATATAATTTCCTTTACTCTTACTCATTTTTGCCAATCTTCCTTCGGTGTCGATTTCGCCACTCGTCCCTGCTAATAAATCAGTTACTATAAACATTTCACTTTTTTGTCCTTTCAGCCTCATCAATTCTCGACACCAATGCAAGTTAAGAAATTGGTCCATACCACCCATTTCTATATCCGGTTCTAATACAATCGAATCGTAAGCCATGAACAGAGCATACATAAGCTCGGCCATGCTGATCGAACCACCCGCATTTAATCTCTGCTGGAAATCCTCCCTTTGAAACATTTGGCTAGCACTTACTTTCTGAAGCAAGGGAATCCATTCTTGCATGCTCAACTTATTTAACCATTCCGAATTATAGACTGTCTCTACATTAGCTTTTTTACTTAAGTCCAGTATTAAACCTGCCTGTTCGAAGTAACTTTTCATATTATCTTGAATCTGCTCATCAGTTAGGGAAGACCTTTCTCTCAATCTACCACTTGGGTCACCAATCTTGGCTGTAAAATCTCCGACGACGAATTGGATTTTGTGACCCATTTGCTGGAATCTTCTCAGCATCAAAATTGGCACCGCATGACCAAGATGCATATCTGGGCCTGTCGGATCAACACCAAGTTTTACCACTAGAGGTTTACCACTCTCTTTGGCTTCTTTTAATCTTTGCAGCAACTCGTTACTTCCTTCATCAGGCATGGGGGTTATTGCCTCAGGGTGATCCGCCACCTTGCTAGCAATTAACTCAAATTGCTTTTCAGCGGATAAAGTTGAGAGGTCTCGTTCTTGCTGACGCAGTTTTGCTTCAAGTTGGTCCATAAAAATGTTGGGTATTGGCCCCATCTCTTTCATAATATCGTTCATATTCTTTAAGTTCAACTATGAAGAGTATTATATAACATATTGAGCTTGAAACAAAATGTGATTAGGTTACTTGCCGAAATATTGATTTGACTACCGCTTGAGGGTCTTTTCTGCCAGTAAAATGAATAGAGTCTGCTTTATCTTCGATCTTAACTAGGCTGTCATTCATGTCTTTTATGATTTTTGAGCGCAAGCTTTCTCTTGTCATTTTTCTCTTGACTATCATTGCCTTAAAATGGGCCCTTTTCATCTCTCGACTAACCAAAATCTCTCTTGCTTCAACAAGGTAAGAGCCAGGAATTATTGCCAGAATAATACCATCACGTTTAATTTCATCGGATACATGTTCATACTCGAATATTCCGCCAGCAATAGCAGCTACAAAACTTTCTTTTTTGCCAATAAAGTACTCAATAATCTTCTTCAGATTAGAATCTATTAAATTCCAATTCTCGGAGTTTATCACTTTTATCAAACCGCCGTAATTTCTTAATTTGGTATTTAGTTCATGATCTAAGTCATAAAAAGCCAGCTCCATGTCTGTTGCAACTTGCCTTGCCAGCTGAGTTTTTCCCGCCGATCGTGGTCCCGTAATATAAAGGTGTCTGCTTTTTTTGTTTCCCAAAATAAACACACCATCTTTTATATAAACTGGGGTACTTTTTATTTTTCTTCTATCCATACTTTTTAAGTAATTTATATAAAAGAGGGTCTTGTTGTTGGATTTCTTTATAAAACCAGGGATCACTTGAGCGTAGGCTGCCAATAATGTCTACTGCCTGAAGACCGTTTGATTTTTGGTTTTTTTGTCTATTTTTGTATTGAGACAGCGTTTTCCCGTCTATCATAAAGCCATTTTCGCGCACTAACTTTATATATATTGGATAAGCAATTTCCTCGACGTAATCTGCTATGGACGGGAAAAAATTTTCGAGATCTTCGAGTTTTATCAAAGTTTTTTTGTCTTCTTTGAAAGAGGTGGAAGCATTAGCCTCACGCACCCAGGCATTTGTTGAAATTCGTTCGGGGTCATAATCCCGTTCATAATGGTTGACATTGATAAAATTTTCCCTGGCAGCTTTGCTCCAATTATCTACAGCTTTTTTGACAAAACGTCTCCCAATGCTTTTGGCAAGGTGTTTTATACAATAATTGGGGATTTTTGTTAACAGAGTGCCATCAACGATAAAGTATGGTATCTTTGTGGTTGATACCCAGGAAACGTGTTCATTTAGGTCTTCCCATGAATTCCGCTTAAATTTGTAATTCAAGAATATTTTGTCGATCTTGTCCCCAAGTTTTTTTAATTCACTGAACTTCATCTTATCGGACCCTCGTCTATGAAGTTTATCGTTGCCAACTCTTTCAATTAGCGAAACTGTTTGTAGTATTGGTTCGCGAATTGTAAAGACGACTACTTCTGATAATTTTATCCATTGTTTAAAATTATTTGTTCCAATTTCACTGGCGATGTTTTTTGAGATCACTTTCACTCCCTCACTTGTTTCTCTTAAGAAAGGTTCTATTAATTCATGGAGTGTCTGGGACGAGTGCTCCAGGTCGGACATGCCCCGATTAAATACCTCGTTGAGTTGTAAGTCTGCAATTTCGGCGAGAGCAATTTCTAGTACCGTTGACATCGATCGAGGAATGGCGTCTATGCAGACAATTGAAAATTTATTTTCATTATGTAGATCGATAAGATTTTTATAGCTATGCATAAAAGTAATTATACACAATATAGGATATGTGTTAAAATAACAGTGCTATGTTGCTCTATCTTTTTAGTTTACCAAATTCGGAAGCCAAAATAGCAAAAGGTGGCCTCGACCTTACGGTTTATAGCCGGTTTAAGCATGGTTGTATAGAGTCGACACGAATTTTGGCAACTGACTTGGCTAAAAAACTACTTAATGAAACGGATTTATTAGAAGGAATTACATACTTTTCTTCGACTCTTAAAACTGGAGCTCCATCAGCAAGCCATTGGTTGGCAAATGATGTAGTGAAAGAAATTAACAACGTTGCTTTTGAAAAGAAAAAAACTAGTGTACGGTATATGGACTTACTGCAAGCTCCTCGTGAACCTGTGTTTAAGGATTACAGCCGATTAGATTCAAAGGATAGACATAAAGCGCAGGGTTTGCAACTTCCTCTGGTTACAGTTCCCGATTTACCCAACAATTCCAATCTTGTAATTATAAATGACGTTTACGTTACTGGAGCACAATATGAAAAACAAAAACAGATATTAAAGCAGGCGGGTATCAACGCAAAAAGGATATATTGGCAATATATCGCTAAGTTTCAGAACAAAGGTAGGCGGTCGCTAAATACAAGATTGGAAAATTACATGAATAACTACGCTTTTCCCAACGACAGGGCTTTTTTAAGTTTCTTGAAGGATAGAAATTCACTAAATGCGATATATCCAAACAAACGACTGATTCTAAAAATATTAACAATGGAAGAGAAGAGTCGTCGTAAAGTAATTTTGTTGTTAAACAAAGGCCTGCGCCGTTCTTTTCTTGACTATGCGCTTTTGGAAAATATGCATCTAAATTCAAATACGAGCGAGGGACTTGAGCTACTGGCTAATTAGTATGTCAAAAAAAGTTATCAGTTTAGATCTTTGGAATACCCTAATAAAAATATCTCCTTCAAATACTGGTTTTCTTACACAATTTTTATCATCAAACTCGGATTTAGAAGAGCAAGCCATAATCAAGGTCGTTAAAAAAACAGGAAATTATTTTGACAACAGAGCTATCACGAAAGGGAGAGAAATACCAAGTATGGAAAAACTGTCTGCACTAATAGTAAACTCAAAGGCTAAACTTAAAGCTGGAGAGTTGGAACAAGCAATCTATGAAGATCTACTTACCAATCCACCACTGATGATTGAGCCTGAGGAATTACACAAGCTTGCTGAACATCTAAGCGAAAAGGATATAGGCTTTGTCACATCGAGCAACAGCGGATTTGTCTCATCTAAAATTATGCGCGAAGTAATAGACAAAATCGGTATCACCTCGCTGCCCGCATATATAGATTCTTATTTCTCGGAAGAGATCGGATTTGCTAAACCTTCTAAAAAATTTTTTGAAGAGATAGCAAAACAACATAAGTTATTGATGCATATTGGAGACCATCCGATAGCAGATTACAAAATAGTCGGTGTAAAGAGTTTTTTATATGACCCACGAAATATGCACACTAATTCTACGAGGCAAAGAATTAATTCTTTGCTTGAAGTTATAAAACTAGTTTAATTTCCATAAAATTTCACTTGCATTTTACTCTTCACGGAACATATGGACTCAGTCTTTGCCAGGATTACTCCTTTTGATGGTGCATTCAGACAGTGAGGGATAATCCTTTACTGAGCCTTGACCGACGACTCGCTTTTAAATACTAATTTTAAGGCTGGAAACCCTTGGCCAAGTCGGGAATCGTCGCCGACTCGCACCCCACCCACCCCAATCTGCTGGGCATCCAGGACGATTTTCGAACTTTTTTATGGAAACATCCAGAGCAAGTTTATCAAAAATCTCAACAATTCCTTTGAATTGATGCTGCGAACCGTGGGCTGAGTTAAAATCTATTATATTATGCGTTACAGATCTATGTTGACGTTGTCTTTGTTGATGTTAAGTAAATCCGTTGTTGCCCTCGCCGCACAATGATTAATGAGTAATTTTGTTAATTCATCCCTTGCATTTTCGATGTGGGATTGAGGAATTGGTCCAACTCCATCGATGTTAACGACCATTTTTTTAGTGTTCTCAGTAATTTTTGTAAAGTCTCCGTTTCTCCAGTTCCATTTTCTGCACATTACGTTCAGTGTTTTGTCGTCAAAATATATTACTTCCCCTGGAACTGGATTTTCTTCTTCTGTACTTCCTAGAGGCGTGAAAATCTCGTTTCCTCGGGCAAAACCCAGACGTGGGTTTCCTTCTACTCTGTCAATATCGTCTCCACCGCAAGGTATTAGGTATTTTATTGATATGTAGTTGAATAGCGCCACTACAGAGTTGATGAATGGGAAACCTCCTCCCTTTTGGATTCTTTTCAAGAGAGATTTGATAGATGGAGGATATTTGTTCGGGTTAGAGTTAAATTTTAAGTGAGCATCATCCCAGGCTTTTACGTACTTGTTTTTAAGGAAACCGGGGTCCATTTTATTTTCTATTTCTCTATTGAGTGGTTTTTTTATTCTTTTATTATTGAGTGCATTTTCAATATCACTGACAACGATTATTCCTCTATTGAAGTCTGGAAATTTATCGAATATATTTTGGTCGATAATTACCTTTTTCACCATGTCATCTTATCATAAGTTTGATTGTTCTGGGTTCTATCGCCAGTTGTTGTAACTATAGCTTGACTGGTTTTCGTAGATGATTTCCGGACCCTTGAGTTGAACTGCGGGGCTAGGATGACGCTTCGCAAGCTTCGCTAAGTTTCTCGCTTTGCTCGAAATCCGAACCTAAAGTAGGCTCGTAAGCTCACCAGCAAAATCCTAGGCCGCGAGGGCCCATTATTTTGCTGAACAGGTTGGTCTAGGACCCTTCTGTCATTATAACTCAAAGCTAAATGTTATAACACTGAGTGAACTTGTCCTGAGTGTAATCGAAGGAGTCGAAGTGTTTATGGTGAGCATAGTTGAACCAAGACAATTAAGACAGTATAAAAAAGACAATCAACTTTTGATCCTGTTTTGCAGGATTTTTCAAACCCATTTTTTAACTCCTCACTTCAGATATTTATCAATGTTTGCTAAATGTTCTTGATAGGTTTTGGCGCAGTGAATTTGTCGGCTGGAATCATGGAGGTAGTAGAGACAATCGGTTTCAGTAGGATTTAGAACTGCTTCAATAGCATCGAGTCCTGGGTTGGCTATTGGGAATGGCGGCAGGCCTGCATATTTATAGGTGTTGTACTTGGAGTCGATCTTTTTATCTTCTGGTTTTATTGGTTTCCAGAAGCCTGTAGTGAGATTGTCTCGGTCATCCCTGGCGTATTGCACCGTGGCGTCAACTTCAAGCTTCATGTCTTTTAAGAGGCGATTCCAGAGGATTCCTGCTATCAGAGGCATGTCGTCTTTGCCTGCTGCTTCTCTCTGGACTATCG
>Ga0315285_10002191_pt1 | contig 20409 bp, 20 predicted proteins | sample YL17G09_36_MG_FD_203698 | JGI IMG/M metagenome (GOLD analysis project Ga0315285, IMG submission 203698) | Sediment microbial communities from Yellowstone Lake, YNP, Wyoming, USA - YL17G09_36 | ecosystem: Environmental > Aquatic > Freshwater > Lake > Sediment | place: USA: Wyoming | collected...
GTTATAAAGGATGTACGGCAATGGTGGATATTATCCGCACATCCTTTGTAACCAGAACTGGCCTATTAGCTCTGCCTCTTTTAAACTATTGAGACGGGCTCTTTAAACCCGCCCTTTTTAATAGGGCCGTGCATAATAGTATGTTAAATGATTTTGTGTTTATTTTTCTGGACGTGGACGGGGCCTCCCCCGCCTCCGCTAACTCGTTCTCAAACTCCAAAGATAAATCAGACACCTTCTTCGTGTAATCATTTTGCGTGGATCGACTTAGTAGATACAGACGAAATCTAATGAAGTGGTATCCTATTTGCATTTCCAATTAGTTTGTGGTAATATCTTTTTGAATTCAATACTCGTCAAAAAGTGGGTCTTCGTACCCACTTTTTTATTGAATAAAATAGCGCAAACCGGGGAATACTGGCTTAGATGGCAAAAACTGAGTTCATGACCGCCCTGATGCAACTTGCGGCAGAGAAAAACCTGCCCAAGGAGATAGTGCTTTCAGCGCTGGAAACAGCCCTGGTTTCAGCCTACAGGAAGGAAACCTTTCCCCATGGCGAAGACATATCCGTCAGGATAAACCAGGTCAGCGGAGAAGTGAGGCTCACACTCAAAAAAGTCGTGGCTGAATCGCCCGAGGATACTTACCGCGAATTATCCCTCAAAGAAGCTAAAAAAATCGATAAGAACGTCAAGGTTGGCGATACTCTGACTTTTGATACACCGCCGCCCAACGCGGGACGCATACCTGCCCAGATTGCCAAACAGGTCATCCTCCAGAAGCTGCACGATGCCGAACGCGGTGCTATTTTCGAAGAATTCGCCGGCAAAGAGGGAGAAATTATCACGGGCACAGCGCAAAGGGTGACACCTGAACATGTCATTGTAGATATAGGCAAAACCGAAGCCGTCATCCCTTTGAATGAAAGAGTGCCAACAGAGCGTTACCGCCCGGGCCAGCGCCTGAAGCTATACATCGTGGAAGTGGCACGCACTACCAGGGGCCCCCAGGTGATCGCTTCACGGGCACACCGCAACCTGCTGCGGGATATGTTGATCCTGGAAATCCCGGAAATAGCCAGCGGCGTCGTGGAGATCAAAGCGGTAGCAAGGGAAGCCGGCTACCGCAGCAAGGTCGCTGTAACCACGCGCCAGCCGGGCATTGACCCGGTGGGCTGCTGCGTTGGCTTGCGGGGCATCCGTATACAAAATATCGTTAACGAGCTAAACGGCGAGAAGATCGATGTTGTCCAATGGTCGGACGACCCCAGGGTTTTTATAGGGAACGCGCTGAGCCCTGCACAGGTACTGAGCGTATCGGTCAACGAAGCCGATACAACTGCCGTGGTCAAGGTACCGGACAAGCACCTCTCACTCGCCATAGGAAAAGAGGGGCAAAACGTAAGGCTCGCAGCCAAGCTTACAGGCTGGCGTATAGATATCAAGAGCGCCTCGGAGCTGGAGGCGGAGAAAACTGCCCGCGCAAAGGAAAAGGCTGGTATTCTCAAAGAGGCTGCTGAAGCAGTATCGGAGGCCGCTGAATGGCCCGAGGAGGCGCTTGCCCAGGCTTCCGCAGAAAGCGAATTGGTCGCTGCCTCTGTAGGCGCGGAGGAACAGACTACAGGCACCCCCATTGAAATCATGTTACCGCTTGAGGTGCCGGCATCCTCACAGCCAACCAAGATACGCTTTGCTGAAGAGATCCTGAGTTCCAAGGACGGCAAGGCTAAGAAGAAAGAAACCGCAAAGAAAGAAGTCGAAGGCAAGGAAGGCGGAGCAAAAGCCAAGAAAGCCAAGCCTAAGAAGGCAACCTATTACGAGGATGAAGACGTCTCAGAGTGAGGACAGGGGGCAGTCATTGCGGCACAAGCACGTACCGCAGCGTACATGCGTTGCATGCCGGCAGACCAGGAATAAAAGAGAATTGGTACGTCTCGTCTGCTCGTCAGACGTCGTTGAAATAGACCCCGGAGGGAAAAAAACTGGCAGGGGTGTTTATTTGTGCTCTTTTCGCAATTGCTGGGAAACCGGGCTCAAGGGCAACCGCATAGAATTCGGGTTGCGCACAAAAATGTCGGCAGCAAACCGGCAGCTATTGCTTGAATATAGCAGGGGCTTGCCAAAGTAAGGAAAAAATAATGAAGAACAACCAGGAAAAAACTGGTAGCCAGGGTGATAACGGCCAGAAAGCGGCGGCTTCACAGCAGTCGCTGCCTCAAATTGGCCTTCCACCCGTACTGACTGTTAAACAGCTGGCTGACCTGGTAGGCGTGAGCCCTGTAGAGATCATCAAGCAGCTCATGCGGAACGGTGTCATGGCGAATATTAACCAGGCGCTGGAATACGATATGGCAGTTAAAATAGCCTCCGATTTCGGTTTTTCAGCAAAGAAGCTGCACGCTCCTGCTAAAGCCAAGCAGGCGGTTGCCGCAAAGGCGGGCAAATTACACCCGCGTCCGCCGGTAATTACCATCATGGGTCATGTCGACCACGGTAAAACAAGCCTCCTCGACGCTATAAGGCAAAGCAATGTGGTAGCTGGAGAAGCCGGTGCTATAACCCAGCATATCGGTGCATATCAGGTCGAGAAGAAAAGCCGGAAAATCACCTTCCTTGACACGCCGGGCCACGAGGCATTTACTGCCATGAGGGCCCGCGGAGCCCGTGCCACCGACATAGCTGTCCTTGTTGTAGCCGCGGATGACGGTGTAATGCCACAGACAGTGGAAGCGCTTGATCACGCGCGTGCTGCCGGTGTGAGTATCATGGTGGCGATCAACAAAATGGATAAGCCTGATGCCAATCCTGACAGGGTGAAGCAGCAGCTTGCTGACCGGGCTATCCTGGTGGAAGGATGGGGCGGAGACGTCGTCTGCGTGCCCGTATCCGCCAAGAAAAAACAGGGAATAGACGACCTCCTCGAGAACCTCCTGCTGGTTGCAGATATTTTGGAGCTTAAGGCAGAATGGGATTGCCCGGCAGAAGGCGTGGTTATCGAGGCTAAGCTCGATAAGAACCGGGGTCCCATTGCCACGCTGCTTGTGCAGAAGGGTGTCCTGAAAGTAAGCGACACTGTTGTCATAGGCAACACCTCTGGCAAGGTGAAGGCCATGTTCAATGATGCGGGCAAAAATATCAAGAAAGCAGAGCCTGCGACCCCGGTGGAAATACTCGGCATGAACGCCGTGCCTGCCGCCGGAGAGACTTTCCAGGTAGTTGCTGACGAAAAGGAAGTGAGGTCTCTCATGGAGAAGAACAGGGAAGAAGGTCAGGCAACTTCTTCCGCCAAAGGTTTAAGCCTGACCTCAGTTTCAGCGCAGGCAAGTACGGGTGCTATTAAAGAGCTCAATATAATCTTGAAAACAGATGTGCACGGAAGCATAGAGCCCATCAGGGACTCGCTGGAGCGACTTAGCGACGAAAAGATGAGGGTGAAGGTGATCCATACTGGTACCGGCAGCATCACCGAGAGCGATATCCTGCTGGCGATGGCATCCAAAGCGGTGGTCATCGGGTTCAACAGCAGGCCGGAACCCGGCGCCAGTCGGCTGGCAGAGCAGGAGAATATAAGCATCCGCCAGTACAACGTAATATATAAATTGATCGAGGATGTTGAGAAAGCACTTCAAGGCCTGCTTGAACCAGAATTGGTGGAGGTGGTCATCGGCCAGGCCGAGGTCAAAGCGATTTTTGAAGCCGGGAAGAAAGGTAAGATCGCGGGTTCTTTGATAAAGGACGGTAGGGCGACACGCGATTCCAAGGTGCACATTTTACGCGCCAACAAAACCGTTGCGGAATCTCGCGTTATCGGACTGAAGCGTTTTAAAGATGATGTCAAGGAGGTGCAGGCAGGGATGGAATGCGGTGTCAGATTAGAGAACTTCAGTGATTTCCAGGTTGGAGATATGCTTCAATTCTTCCGCATAGAAGAAACTGCCTGAACCCGCTGAAAACACAGGCAGCTTTATTCAATCACCCTGATTTAATACGGAGAAAATCATGACTAGGCGTACTGAGCGGCTTAACCAGTTGATTCAGAACGAGATCAGTGGCCTACTGCGCAAGAATGTAAACGATCCGCGCCTCAGCGGTATGATCAGCGTTACCAGGGTTTCAACAACCGGCGATATGCGGAACGCCAAGATTTTTATAAGCGCCCTGGCAGACAACGCCAGCAAGGAGGAAGTCCTCAAAGGTTTTGCTTCAGCATCGGGTTACCTGCGCCGCGAGCTGGCGCATCGCCTGAACCTGAGGGTCACGCCGGAGCTTAGCTTTCACTTTGACGATTCCATCGAACGTGGAGTCAATTTGATCAATCTGATAGACAGGGTGGCTGCATTCGATAAAACGGAAGATCCCGGTGGGCATAAACGGCATACTCAACATAAATAAATCCCGTGGCTGCACGTCGTTCAGTGTAGTCGCCAGGTTGCGCAGGCTGACTGGAGAAAAACGCGCTGGCCATGCCGGTACGCTCGATCCCGCTGCCAGCGGCGTCCTGCCCGTCTGTCTCGGGCAGGCGACCAGGGTTGTCGAATATATAATGATGGATACCAAGGAATATGTAGCCGGCATCGAACTAGGCACCAGTACAGACACATACGACAGCGAAGGCCACATCACAGGCCGTGGAGACCCGGGCAGCATCTCGCTCCCGGATATACAAAGCACGCTTCGAAATTTTTCCGGCACTTTTGAGCAGATGCCTCCGGCTTTCAGTGCCCTGAAGAAAAACGGCAGGCATTACTACGACCTGGCAAGGGAGGGGAAGCCGGTAAGTGCCAGTCCGCGCAAAGTAATAATTGATTCGCTGGAAATCCTGGAATTCAACAGGCCATATCTTAAATTGAGGATACGCTGCGGGAAAGGCACATACGTCCGCTCTCTGGCCCATGACCTCGGGAACCTGCTTGGATGCGGCGCATATCTGAAAGACCTTGTAAGGACAGCTTACGGACCTTTTGACATCGAAGGCGCGGTTGACATTGACGAGATAGAAAAGGCTCTTCGCAAAGGAAGCCTTGAAGATTTAATCTATCCATTGGATTTCCCCCTTTCCCATTGGAAGAAGGTTGTCCTGGACGAGGAACATGTACTCGAGGTCTTTAAGGGTCATAATATGATCTTGAATATCGATAACCCTCAGGTAAACGAATTTTGCCGCGCTTACGATCCACGTGGTGGGTTCCTGGCAGTTATGAAATTCATACCTGAATCAGAGTTATGGCACCCCGAAAAAGTGTTCAGTTTGTAGAAAAATCGCACAGGAATTCCAGAATTTCACCCCAAAAAGCTTGACATAGCTATTCGTATTAGCTATATTAGCCTTAAAAGCTATAAATCAGCTTGGGGAGGTGTTACATGTCACAGGCCTACTGTTTCAAGCATAGGAAAAAGGTCGAGATTAAGAACCCTCAGAAAGTGACCTTGAAGAACGGGAGACCGGCCATCAAAGGCGTGTGCCCGCTCTGTGGGACCAAGGTCTACAGGATCGGAAAGAGCTAACCCAGCGATTTTCTTAAACGTATAATTAAGCTAACCGCCTGATCCTCTGGAGCAATTTCAGGGGATTGGATTCTAGTATCTGCTTGGATTTTCGGCTATTGATGCCCGATTGATGCAGCATCTCTTTAGCCACCGATTCGGTGAGCAGGTCCCCTTCGTCGTGTGTGTCCGAATTTAACAGCAGCAGCGCTCCGGCCTCACCCGCCAGCTTCGCTACATGCATGTTAGTAGTACAATGGCCGCGCCTCGTGGTAATCTCGATGAACACATTATTCTTCGCCGCGAGTTCCGCTACTTTAGCCGTAATATGGCCGGGATGGGCCAGCACATCTACATAGGGTGATTTCACGGCCGCAAGGTTGGTTCCCTCCTCAACCGGCTCTACGGGAGTTTCACCATGCACCACAACCAGCCACGCGCCGAGATCCTTCGCCCTCTTTGCCGCCTCATCAATTGCTTCGCACGGGAGATGCGTTAATTCCACACCCGGTATGGCCAGTATGTTCCAATGCGACCTTGCCAGCTCGCAGTCCTCGCTCACTTCCTTGATGACCCTCTTCAGTGAGCCCACCCCTATATGATCCGTTATCGCCAGAGCGGAGTATCCTTTTATGGATGCCCGGTGTATCAATTCAATGGGAGAGAGAGCGCCGTCGCTGTGGAAAGTGTGGCTATGAAAGTCGTAGAGCACATTATAAATTAGCATAAAACCTTCAAACTGTACAAGAACGATTTCATAATCTGCTATAATAAAGCGTTATTGTTCAAGAATATGTTCAAAAAAATACTTGTCCCGCTCGATGGCTCGGTTGAAGCAGAGACGGTACTCCCCTATGTAAGGGACATCGCCTCCAGGTTCAACTCCGAGGTGGACATACTTAGCGTCGGCCTCGGCAGCAGGCGGCGGCGCGTTAACCAGTTACTTGACGATTATGTGCGTCACGCAATCGAGCATCTACAGAAGCACGATATCACCTGCCGCGCAGTCGTGCTATATAGCAGTCCCTCGGAAGACCTGGTAGATTACGCTGAGGTCACCATGCCAAAGCACGATCTCAAAGCCAAAGGGGCGGTACTTTACGGCGGGCCAGCCGACAACATCCTTGAATACACAAAGAGACATCATATGAACCTGGTCATCATGGCCACGCACGGCCATGGTGGGCTGAGGCGCTGGTGGCTTGGCAGCGTATCTGAGAAAGTGGTTTCACGATCAACGATCCCAGTTCTGCTGATACACAGCAAGCAGGTTAAGGAGATCGACAGGGACAGGAAAGCCACATTCAAGCGCATTCTGGCACCTTTGGACGGCTCCGAGATTGGCGAGGCAGCGCTCCACGATGCCCAGGCCGTAGCCCTGAAAACTGGAGCCGCCATGATACTTCTCCACGTCATACCCGAACCGCACAACGTTGAAGCAAGGATACTGGGACCCGAGTTCAAAAAATTCGTGAATGCCATGCACGATGCAGGCCAGAAATATCTCAATAAGGTTAGCGCCAGGCTTGCGGCCAAGGGCATTGATGTTACCGCCAGAATAATCACCGGGGACCCGGCAGAGAGCATAATTGAACTTGCAAAACATGAGAAAGTTGACCTGATAGCCATGTCCACCCACGGTAGGAGCGGCATTGCACGGTGGGTCATGGGGAGCGTCGCGGATAAAATACTGCATGCATGCAGACTTCCCATGTGGCTGGCCAGGTCACAGCAGATTATCCATGAACAGGAAGGCGACAACAAGGCTGCGTAAGCTTTGTATATATCAGGAAGGAGTTAACCAAAATGGGGAAAATAAACGTGGCCATCATAGGAGTGGGAAACTGTGCATCCTCACTTGTACAGGGGGTGCATTACTACAAGAAAGCCAAAGACGATGAATTCGTCCCCGGTTTAATGCATGTCAGCCTCGGCGGCTTTCATGTGAGGGATATTAACTTCGTCGCTGCCATTGACATCGACAAGAATAAGGTAGGTAAGGATCTGGCAGAAGCCATTTTTACCCATCCGAATAATACATTCAAGTTCTGCGATGTCCCCACAACCGGAGTTAAGGTTGTCCGCGGCATGACCCACGACGGATTGGGCAAGTACCTCTCTAAAATAATCGAAAAGGCACCCGGCCCAACCGCTAATATAGTGAGCATACTTAAAGAAACAAAGACAGATGTTGCCATCAACTATTTGCCCGTAGGCAGCGAGCATGCCACCAAGTGGTATATAGAGCAGTTGCTGAGCGCCGGAGTCGGCCTGATTAACTGCATTCCCGTATTCATCGCCAGGGAGCCTTACTGGCACAACCGCTTCGCTGAAGCCGGTTTGCCGGTGCTCGGCGATGATATTAAGTCCCAGGTGGGCGCGACCATTGTTCACAGGGTGTTAACCAGGCTTTTCCGCGACCGCGGCGTCAAGCTGGAGCGTACCTACCAGCTGAATTTCGGCGGCAATACCGATTTCTACAATATGCTGGAACGCGAGCGCCTCGAATCCAAGAAAATCTCCAAGACCAATGCGATCACCTCGCAGCTCGATTACGAGATGAATCCCGATAATATCCATGTAGGCCCCAGCGACTATGTACCGTGGCTGGCCGACCGCAAGTTCTGTCACGTAAGGATGGAGGGCCGCACCTTCGGCGATGTCCCGCTCAACCTGGAACTCAAGCTGGAGGTCTGGGACAGCCCGAACTCCGCGGGCGTCGTCATCGATGCTGTGCGATGTTTCAAGATAGCAAAGGAGCGCGGCCTTGCCGGGGCGATCGTGGCTCCCAGCTCATATTTCATGAAATCACCTCCCATCCAGTACTCGGATGACGAGGCACGCAGGCGCGTAGAGCAGTTCATCAGCGGGCAGGATGAGCAGCACCCCATTTGCCTGCCTGAGTGTGCCGTACAAATATAGGCCACGGGAGCAGGAAACAAGGAAGAAAGATAGTACGGCAGCATAATGAAAATCGGGCTGGTTTCCGCTTACGATTATTCTTCTCCCGGCGGCGTAATTAACCACGTTTCGTGTCTTGCCCACTATTTACACCTCCTGGGTCACAACGTAAAGATTATAGCTCCTCTCCGCAGAAAGGGTACCCGTTACTTCGAGGAAAATGTAATGGCTATGGGCAGGCCCCTGCCCGTACCATATGGCGGCACCACCGCGCGCATCCCGCTGTCACCCTGGCTGCCCTATCAGGTTAAACGCATGCTTGCCAGGGAAAATTTCGATATCATCCACCTGCACGAACCGTTCATTCCCATGCTCTGCCTCAGCACACTTATCGAATCGGAGACAACCAATGTGGGTACCTTTCATGCATGCCATGAAAGGTCCACGGTTTACTGGCTGGGTCAACCCATAATGCGCAGGCTGGGCAAGAAGTTACATGGCAAGATCGCGGTGTCACAGCCAGCACTCAACTACATATCGAAGTACCTGCCCGCTGAATACCATACTATCCCCAATGGGATTGACATTCACTACTTTAAACCGGATGGCCCCACGCGTCCTGAGTTCAAGGACGGCAAGCTGAACATCCTTTTCGTGGGCAGGCTGGAGGAACGCAAGGGCGTAGACGACCTCATACATGCCTGTTCAATTGTAAAGCAGGATTTCCCCGGTTTCCGCCTCATTATCGCTGGCCCGGGTTTAAAGCTGCGCTACCAGTATGAACTCCTTGCTAAAAGGCTGCTGCCCGACCAGGTATTTTTCACCAGGTTCGTACGCTTCGATGAGTTGCCCCAGTATTACCGCGCGGCCGATATCTTCTGTGCCCCGGCAACCGGCGGCGAAAGCTTCGGTATCGTGCTGCTGGAAGCTATGGCTAGCGGCAAGCCTGTCGTCGCCACCAACATACCTGGGTACGCCAGTGTCCTCACCAACGGAGAGGAGGGACTGCTAGCCAGGCCCAAGGACCGGCATTCCCTTGCTGAGGCAATACTGACCCTTATTCATGACAAGGCGCTTCGCCAGAAAATGGCGGAGAAAGGGCTTGCCAAAGCGCAAAAGTACAGTTGGGAAAACGTCAGCCGCCAGGTCATGGACTACTACATTTCCCTCATGAATTGATAATAGAAAGGAAGTTACCGTGTCAAGTTTACAGGAATTCCGCAGGAAGGCTGCCAGCGTACTGACGAGGCCGCTTGTACCGCTGGTCCACAAGTTAAAGCTTACCCCCGATGCCATGACCCTGACTGGCCTGGCATTGAACCTGGCCGCTGCCGTGGTAATCGCTTTCGGCCATTTGCTCATAGGCGGCATCGTCTTCCTCCTGGCGGGGCTTTTCGACCTTCTGGACGGCGCCCTGGCGCGCTACATGGAGAAGGTGACCAGGTTCGGCGCGCTTTTCGATTCTACGGTCGACCGCATTACCGAAGGCGCTATATTCCTCAGCTTCATATTTATCACCGGCAGCGGCGTGTGGCCATTCAGCGTGACCTTGCAGCTCCTGCTCATCTTCCTTGCCATGATAGGTTCTTTCATGACAAGCTATATCAGGGCCAGGGCGGAGGCGTTGAATATAGACTGCACCGTCGGCTTGTTTACACGTGTTGAGAGGGTTATAATATTAGCGTCGGGACTACTCTTGAACCAGGTGTTTGTCGCTCTGGCAATCGTGGTGGTCCTTTCTTTTGTGACCGCTGGACAGCGCTTTGTGCATGTCTGGCGGCAGGCGGGAAAATAATAGGAGACAAATCGGAAATCCGGAGGCGGGAAAATGAACGATAAGGTATTTGAATGGAGCCTGACGACACTGGCAGCGCTGGTACTGCTCTGGATTATCGCCAGCATCGTGCTGACGATCGTCCGCATACCCTTTATAATGATTGGCTGGGCGATCTTTATCGGTCTCATTGTACTCATTTTCGGCGGTGGCACCCTGCTTTATTTTTGGGGCAAAGATTACATGTCCCGTGGATAGTCTAATACACTTTAAATTGCTCCCGCAGATGTTTTACTATAGTGAAAAATATACGCATGCCCGTTTAATGGAACTAAAATGCCAGTTATAGCCGTCATCGGCGCCCAGTGGGGCGACGAGGGCAAAGGTAAGATAGTAGACCTCCTCGCGGAAAAGGCAGACGCTGTCGTACGTTTCTCAGGCGGCGATAATGCAGGCCACACCGTCATCAACCCCAACGGCGAGTTCAAGCTCCACGTAGTACCTTCAGGCATCTTTTATCCCCGTGCCGCCTGTATCATCGGCAATGGGGTGGCCATCAACCCCAGGGTCCTGCTCGAGGAGATAGACAGCCTCAGGGCAAGGGGTGTGGATGTCGGTAATCTGCATATCAGCGACCGCGCGCACCTCATAATGCCCTGGCATATCCTTCTCGATGGGCTGGAGGAGGAGAGGCGCGGGCACGGGGCCATCGGGACCACCAGGAAAGGCATCGGGCCCGCCTTTGCAGACAAGACAGCCCGCCGCGGCATCCGCGCCTGCGACATCCTGGACATGGAGAATTTCAGATCGCGACTCTCTTCTATCCTGGCGTCCAAGAATGAGGTACTCACCAAAATTTACAACGTATCGCCGCTCGACTACGATTCTATTTTGAAAGAGTTCACAGGGTACGCCGGCAGGCTGGCGCCGTACATCAAGGATACCACCGCCATGATCAGCGACCTTATTGAGCAGGGCAGCAATATCGTGCTGGAGGGGGCCCAGGGCACCATGCTGGACCCCGATTTCGGCTCTTATCCCTTCGTTACATCGTCTTCACCCCTTGCCGCTGGGTCGTGCATAGGGTCTGGCATAAACCCCCGCAGAATCGACCGCGTGGTGGGCATTTTTAAGGCTTACACTACCAGGGTAGGCGGCGGCCCCATGCCCACGGAGCTCAAGGACGAGGTCGGCGAATATATCCGGCAGCGTGCGCACGAGTTCGGCTCGACCACGGGAAGGCCGCGGCGCTGCGGCTGGTTCGATGCCGTCGTGGGCCGCTACAGCACTGATCTCAACGGCTTCACCAGCGGTATCCTGACGCGCCTTGATGTGCTGGACGAGATGGACACGGTGAAAATATGCGTCGCTTATAAAGTAGGGGAAAAGGTAATCGACCGCTTTCCCGCTGACATAAACGCGCTCGAGAACTGCCAGCCCGTATATGAAGAGCTGCCCGGTTGGAAAGTGAGTACAAGCGATGCCCGCGATATAAAAAAACTCCCCTCCAACGCCCGCAAGTATATCAAACGCCTGGAGGAGCTTATCCGCTGCCCCTTCCATATAATCTCCATCGGGCCCCGCCGCGACCAGAGCATCGTTGTCAAGAACGTTATTTAGTATTCGATACTATGTCCGATGATAAGAGATTGACTGCCTACTGCGGTCTTTATTGCCGCGATTGCATACCCTCGAAAAAAGAGCTTTTCTCCACGGCCGCCCGGCTTGAGGATCTCCTTGAAGACCTGCATTTCGATAAATACGCGCAGGTAAAGGCGGAACAAAGCTACTGGTCGAAGGCTAACGAGACCTTTAAGAAATACCAGGATTTCATTCAGGTGCTGCAGGCCATACGGGAATTGGAATGCAAGGTGAGCTGCCGTGAAGGTGGTGGCTGGAAGGGAGCACACTGTGATGTGAGGAATTGTGCCCTGAGCAAAGACCTGGAAGGGTGCTGGGATTGTGCTGACTACAAAACCTGCCAGTTACTGGAGCCGCTAAAAAAGTTCCACCCGAACCTTGAATATCACCTTTCCCTGATTAAAAGCGAGGGTGTAGAAAACTGGAGCAGCAAGCGCAAGTGCCATTACCGCTGGCTTTAGTTATTTAAATTCGAAATTATCCCGTCCTGTCAGCCACAACATAGAACTTGCCTTAAACTACCCATACCAACAACCTCCCATCCCTTAATATTAACACGAATCTATTTTAACGGCAGGTCAACCTTATAGCTTTTAAGCGCCAGCTCTATGGCAGCCATGGTCTTCTCGTCGGGCTCGGTCAGCGGCAGGCGCGGCTTGCCCACCCGGAAACCGAGATAATTCAGGGCGTACTTGATGGGCATGGGATTGCCGATGAGGAACATGGCATTGACCAGTGGCAGGAAGCTGCGGTGCAGTTTCGCGGACTCTTCTATCCTGCCGGCGAAGAAATCGTCCATCATCTTCTTGTATTGCTTGCCGACCAGGTGCGTGATGACGCCGATCACGCCGTAGCCGCCCAGGCCGAGGACGGGGAAGGTATCCGCGTCATTGCCGCTAAAGACCATGAAATCCCTGCTGACACCCTCTATAATTTTGGCGATCTGCACGAAGTCGGCGCTGGCTTCCTTGACACCGACAATATTATCGATTTTGCTCAGCTTGATACAAGTTTCGGCAGTCATGTTCGTCACGGTACGCGAAGGCACGTTGTAGATTATGCAGGGCAATTTCGTGGCGTTTGCGATTGCCTTGAAGTGCTCATAGAGCCCGTCCTGCGTGGGGCGGTTATAGTAGGGCACAGTGAGCAGGCAAGCATCCACACCCGTCTTTTCCGCTTCCCTGGTCAGCTTGATGCTCTCAGCAGTATCGTAATTGCCCGTGCCGGCCACGATGGTAGCTTTATCACCCACCGCGGCCGTTATTTCTTCAAACAGGCGCAGCTTTTCTTCCCTGGTTAACGTCGGGGTTTCACCGGTTGTCCCGGATACAACAAGGCCATCGCTCCCCGAGTTCAGCAACGCCCTGGCCAGCTTCTTCGCCTGTTCATAGTCAACATTACCCTTCTCATCGAAGGGGGTAACCATGGCTGTCAGTAAACGTCCGAACTTCTTCATTGACGTCCTCCCTCCGCTTACTTGCTGGCGTTAACGTGTTTTACCCAGTCGCGATTTATGGCTTCCTCGGCTATCTGGATGGCATTGAGCGCGGCGCCCTTGCGTATATTATCAGATACCACCCACATCACCAGGCCGTTAAGGTAGGAAGCGTCCGAGCGTATCCTGCCAACGTAGACGTCATCGGTGCCTGCAGCCAGCCACGGCTGCGGGTAGAGGCTGACGTTGGGATCATCCAGGATCTTTATTCCGGGCGCCTTGCTGAGGATGCTGCGCGCTTCCTCGGGCGACATATAGTCGGTGAACTCAATATGAACCGCTTCACTGTGAGCTATGAAAACTGGCACGCGCACGCAGGTAGCCGAAATGGCGATACTCTCGGCATGCATTATCTTGCGGGTCTCCTCAATCATCTTCCATTCTTCTTTGGTATAGCCGCTCTCCAGGAAGACGTCGATCTCAGGTAGCAGGTTGAAGGCGATCTGGTGGGCATATACATGCGGCACCACGTTGCCGCCCTCAAGCACTATCTTGGCCTGCTTGGTAAGTTCTTCCACGGCAGCCAGGCCGGTGCCGGAGACCGACTGGTAAGTAGCCACGGTTATTCTCTTTATGGGGTTGACTTTGTGCAGCGGGTACAGCGCCACCACCATCTGGATGGTAGAGCAGTTGGGGTTGGCTATGATACCCCTGTGCTTTTTAATATCTTCCACGTTGACCTCAGGAACCACCAGGGGCACGCGGGTGTCCATACGCCAGGCAGCACTATTATCGATGACCAGCGCGCCCACCTTGGCCGCGATCGGCGCGAAATGCTTGCTGATCTCGGAACCTGCTGAAAACAGCGCTACATCTATGTTATCGAAGGAGTCGCTAGCGGTCTGCTTAACCTGTATTTCATGCTGGCCTACAAATACTTTCCTGCCGGCCGAGCGGTCAGATGCATACAGGTGGATGGACGACATGGGAAATCTCCTTTGCAGGAGTATCTTGATGAACTCCTGTCCAACCATGCCGGTCGCGCCCACAATAGCTACATGGTATCCATTATTCATAATCAATCTCCCAAATTTAGAAGTGTGTCCAGCCCGTAAACCAGGCCGCGCCGTCTGACGACCTCCTTTACGGCAAGTATCACGCCCGGCATAAAGCTCTCCCTGCTGATGGTGTCATGTCTGATGCTCAAAGTCTGCCCCAGTGCGCCGAAAATTACCTCCTGGCTGGCAACCAGTCCGGGCAGCCTTATGCTGTGGATGGCTATGCCTTCCGTCTGGCCGCCGCGGGTCCCTTTCAGAGTCTCCTTCTCCGTCGGTGGATAGGCAAAAGGCTTGCCCCTGGATTTCAACATCGCCCTTGCTGTGGCAAGCGCGGTGCCCGATGGCGCATCCAGTTTTTTATCATGATGAAGCTCGATTATCTCGGCGTTATCAAAGTACTTTGACGCGATTCTGGCCAGGTGCATGAGTATTACTGCGCCGATAGCAAAATTGGCCGCTATCACAGCGCCTTTCTTCTGCTTCTTGGCCAGTTCGTCAATTTCCTGCAGGTCAACTTCTCGAAGCCCGGTGGTGCCCATAACTATGTGCAGGCCGTTCTTGAGCGCCAGCCTGGCGGCATTCATCGCCGCCTCCGCCAAAGTGAAATCGATCATTACATCGGGCCGGCAGCTTTCCAAAAGGGAACTCACATCCGAGTGCAGTGGGATTGGATTGCTCTTGCCGGGTACGGGTAACTGTTCCTGGCGCGCTTTTATATCGGCGCCTCCCAAAAGCTCCAGCTCAGGGTCGGACGCCACGGCGCCGATTACCTGCTGGCCCATCCTGCCTAAGGCTCCGTTTACTATGACCTTGATCTTAGCCATAATCGTGACCTCATGGGCTAAAATTGAACCACCCTGTGCTATTTGTCTCTGCTGAAGGGACGTCTTGAATCATCCCTGTGCCCTTTCGGAGGCATACCAGGCCTCGGCGGCTGGCCCGGCCGGGGCTGCGGTTTATGCTGCGGATACGGCTTGTCCGGCGCCGCTGTCTCCGGGGTTGCAGATTTTTCCTGGCTGGCGAACACAGCCTTGCGGGACAGGTTTATCCTCCCCAGCCGGTCAATCTCAGTGACTTTTACCATTATCTCGTCACCGATCTTAACCACGTCTTCTACCTTCACTACGTGGTGGTCAGCCAGTTCGCTGATGTGTACCAGGCCTTCCTTTCCCGGCAGTACTTCAACGAATGCACCGAAATTCTGCAGCCTGGTGACCTTACCAGTGTAAATAGCGCCGACTTCGACATCCTGAGTGAGGCCTTCTACCCGTTTTATGGCGGCCTGAGCAGCTTCTTCGCTCGGCGAACCGATAACAACGGTGCCATCGTTTGTAACCTCGATGGTCGTCTTAGTGTCTTCGATAATTGCCTTGATATTTTTACCACCTGGCCCGATCAGTTGCCCGATCTTGGAAGGATCAATGGTTATCCTGTACATCCTCGGCGCGTACTTGCTCAGGCTGGGCCTGACTTCGGGGATGGCCTCCCTGATCTTTTCAAGTAGCGCCCCGTGTGCCTCCCTCGCCTGCAGGGTCGCCTTAGTAAGTATCTCGTGGCTGACTCCGCGTAGCTTTATATCAAGTTGTATGGCGGTAAGCCCGCCTGTTGTACCCGCTACTTTATAATCCATGTCCCCAAAGAAGTCTTCCATACCCTCGATATCGGTCAGGATAACGTGTTTATCCGGATCGTCCTTATCAGTAATTAAACCCATAGCTATGCCCACCACGGGAGCCTTGATGGGTACTCCTGCATCCATCAGCGAAAGCGTTGAAGCGCAAACGCTGCCCATGGAAGTGCTGCCGTTGGAGCTGAGCACCTCGGAGACAAGCCTTATCGTATATGAGAACTCCTGCTCTTCAGGTATAACTGCCGTCAACGCTTTCTCAGCAAGCGCCCCGTGGCCGATCTCTCTCCTACCCGGCGAACCAAGCCTTTTAACCTCGCCGTTTGAAAACGGCGGGTAGTTGTAGTGGTGCATGAAACGCTTGCTATTTTCCAGACCGAGGTCGTCCACCGTCCTTGCCTGCCCGAGTGAGCCTAAAGTGGTTATGCTAAGCACCTGCGTCTGTCCCCGGGAAAAAAGCCCTGAACCGTGAGTGCGCGGCAGGATGCCCACCTCCGCATTCAGGGTCCTTATTTGTTTGATCTCGCGCCCGTCGAGGTGCTTCTGTGTAGTAAGTATCTTATTTCTGCACTTTTTCTTCAGAACTTCTTCAATTGCGTCGCTGATATTGGGCTCCGCGTAAGTCTCCTTGAATTTCTCCTTCGCCTCCGCCCTCACTTCGTCCAATGCTGCTTCGCGCTGTTCCCTGTTGGCGTGTTCAATCGCCGCGGCAATCCTCTGGCCGTAGTTGGAAGTTATGCTATCGAGCAGCTCCTGATCGGATTCCAGGCCATCGACATTGCGCTTGGGCTTGCTGAGCGCTTCCCTCATCTCATCCTGAAGCTTGATGATTTTCTGGTTCTCCTCGTGGGCCAATTTTACTGCCTCGAGGTATATCTCAGGAGAGATCTCTTTGGCGCCGGCTTCGACCATGACAATATTATCCCGGCTGCTGGCCACCACCAGGTCCAGCAGGCTGTCGTTCATCTGGGGAAGCAGTGGATTGAGAACCATCCTGCCGTCAATGTAGCCTACTCGTGTAGCACCAATAGGGCCGTAAAACGGTATGCTGGAAATAGTCAGTGCAGATGAAGCCCCGATAACTGCCAGTACATCCGGGTCGTTTTCCTGGTCAGTAGATAGTACGGTGACCACTATCTGGATATCGTTGGGAAGGCTCTTTAAAAAAAGCGGCCTGATGGAACGGTCGCAGAGGCGTGCCGCAAGGGTCGCCTGCTCACCTGGACGGCCTTCGCGCCGCGGAAAGCTGCCCGGTATCTTGCCGACAGCGTAATGGCGCTCTTCGTAATCCACGGTGAGGCGTACGAAATCGGCGCCTTCCTTAACCTCATCGTTGATACATGCTGTGACGAGGACAACTGTATCTCCGTATCGCACCGTTACGGCGCTGTCCGCCTGCAGGGCAAGACTGCCGGTTTCGATAACAAGATCCCTGTCCCCGATATTACATTTAAAAATTTGGGACATTATCACAACCTTTTATAGCTTATTTGCGCAGTCCAAGCTTACCTATCAGGTTGCGATAGCGGTTAACATCGGTACTGCTTAAATAAGCCAGCAACCGCCTGCGCCTCCCTATCAGCTTGAGCAGTGAGCGGCGGGTATGTTGATCGTGGGAATGGGCCCTCAGATGCTCCGATAACTGGTTAATCCTGTCTGTAAGCACGGCAACCTGCACATCAGAAGAACCCGTATCCTTCTCATGGAGCGCGTAGCTCTTCATTACCGCTTGCTTCTTTTCCTTGTCCAATACTTTTACTCCTGTTGAACATATGTAACGCATGATTATAACACAGCACCGCAACCATTGCATTACAGATCGGGCTTCTAAGGTGAAATAAATTGATTTTAGCGGCAAGCGCTGATGGGGTATAATTAGGTGAATTATGACCTCCCAGGTTTTCTACCGTAAATGGCGACCCCAGACGTTTGCCGAGGTGGCAGGTCAGGAGCACGTAATCCAAACTCTCCGCAACGCAATAAAAAGCGGCCGGATTGCGCACGCCTACCTTTTCTGCGGTCCGCGCGGCAGCGGTAAGACCAGCACCGCCCGCATATTGGCTAAAGCGGTCAACTGCCGGAGCCCCGTTGAGGGGGAGCCCTGCGACAAGTGCGAGTCCTGCCTCGCCATCAGCAAAGGCATAGCGCTCGATATCATTGAAATCGACGAGGCGAGCAACCGGGGCATCGACGACATGAACGAGCTCAAGGAACGGGTGAACTACGCCCCCAACCTGCTGCGTTACAAGGTCTACATAATAGACGAAGTGCATATGATAACCCGCGAGGGAGCCAATGCCTTCCTTAAAACGCTGGAAGAACCCCCACCACACATAATCTTCATCCTAGCAACCACTGACCCCCACAAAATAATTTCCACGATTACGTCACGCTGTCAGCGGTTCGACTTTCACAGGTTATCTAGCGGCGCGGTCATCTCGCGCCTATCCCATATATGTGAAAAAGAGGACATAAAAACCGATCCAGAGACCCTCAAGCTCATAGCCAGGGTATCAACAGGCAGTCTCCGCGATGCGACCAATCTGCTTGAACAGTTGATTACATATTACGGTAATACCATAGAGCTTTCGCAGGCACAGGCCATGCTGGGTATCAGCGGTGACCTGCGCATACGTGAGCTTGCCAGGCATATCATCGCCAGAGATATCTCATCCGGTTTCAAGGTAATAAATGCGTTTTCCAATGAAGGACTGGACCTGCGGCAGTTCAACCGTGAACTCGTGGACTATCTGAGGCAGCTCTTGCTAATAAAATCCGGCTCCACGGATATGGTAGATGTTACCGCCGATGATCTCGCCGATATGCAGAAACTAGCCGGTGCTGCCAGCCTCGATTACCTTCTCAATACTATCAAGCTGTTCAGCGGCTTGGACCTGCGTATGGACGGTTACTCATCCTTGCCTCTGGAGTTAGCACTGGTTGAAAGTGTCATCTCCCAGGGTGCAAAGGACAAGGCTTTTTCAGGCGAACCTGCTAACAGCAGGGAATGGCAGCATAACAGGACAACTGCCACTACCTCGAAGATAAACAAACCCGTAGACCAGGTGCGGCCTGCCAACCCGGTCAGCAAACCTTTCAAGGTCGCCGAGACATCCGGAAGTGGTCCGGTCCAGTTCCCCGTGGCTGACCTTTCATCGCCCCCCGCAGAGCAGCCCAGGTTAACGGAACCTCTTAAAATGGAGGACCCCAACGACCTGGAATATTTAAGTGCCCACTGGAAGGACTTCATCAACTCGATGCGCGGTGAGGGTTCCCAGGGCAACCTCGATGCACGCCTGCGTCACGCTTGCGAACCCGTCGAAATCAATGGGCAGAGCCTTGTACTCGGTTTCTACCACGATTTCCACAAGAGCTACATTGACAACCGTAAATACCTTCATATCATTGAAAAGAAGCTCAAGGAAGTGTTCGGGCACACTTATACCGTGACTTGTGTGCTCGTCCAGCAGGGGCAGAAGGCGGAAGCCAGGCCCGCCAGCAGCAATCACCTGGTAGAGGCCGCCCTGAGCATGGGCGCTAAGATTATCGAAGAGAACGCCGAAACGGAGGAGAAATGAGCCAATTTAACTTGCGACAGATACAGGAACTGCAAGCCAAGCTCGTTAAGGCCCAGGAGGAGCTGGAAAAAACGAACATCGAGGTTAGCGCTGGCGGCGGCGCCATTAAGATAGTTATTAACGGTCACCAGCAGTTTCAGTCGATAACCATATCACCGGAGGTGGTCAATCCTGAAGAAATCGAGTTCCTCCAGGACCTGGTGCTGGCTGCGTGTAATGAGTCCGTCCAGAAATCCCAGGAGATGGCTGCCCAGAGCATGAGTAAGCTGACCGGCGGAATGAAAATACCCGGGCTATTTTAGGAGGAGCTGTTTGAACCCCGATTTCCTGCCGGCGGCAAAGCCGATCTCGCGTCTCATTGAGGAGTTCAACAGGCTGCCTGGCATCGGTCCTAAGACGGCACAGCGTCTCGCTTATCACCTCCTCCAGGCACCAGCCGAGAAATCGCGCGACCTTGCCGAAGCCATAATTAGCATTAAGCAGAACCTCAGGCTCTGTTCCATCTGCCTCAACATAACCGACACCGACCCATGTAACCTCTGTACTGACGAAACACGTGACAGTACCAAAATTTGCATCGTTGAAGAACCCATAGACATCATGCCGTTGGAACGTACCAGAAAATACCGCGGCGTCTACCATGTCCTCCACGGTGTGATTTCACCCAGCGATGGTATAAAGCCTGAAGACCTGCATATCAGGGAGCTGCTTGACCGTTTGGGAGGAAGCAACGTAACCGAGGTCATACTGGCTACGAACCCTAATGCAGAGGGCGAAGCCACTTCCCTTTACATCCAGCGCCTTATAGCGCCTTTAGGCATGAGGATTACCAGGCTGGCTCGCGGTCTGCCATTCGGTGGCGACCTGGAATACGCCGACGATGTCACTCTCAGCCGTGCCCTCGAGGGCAG
>Ga0315285_10002193_pt1 | contig 20391 bp, 20 predicted proteins | sample YL17G09_36_MG_FD_203698 | JGI IMG/M metagenome (GOLD analysis project Ga0315285, IMG submission 203698) | Sediment microbial communities from Yellowstone Lake, YNP, Wyoming, USA - YL17G09_36 | ecosystem: Environmental > Aquatic > Freshwater > Lake > Sediment | place: USA: Wyoming | collected...
TCAATCCCTTGCCTGCAGTCTGTGGGTTCATCTGCCACCATCCCTGTGAAGAGGCCTGTTTGAGGACAGAGGTGGATCAGCCGATTCCCATCCGGCTCCTGAAGCGGTTTGTGGCAGAGTATGAACGGAGTGGAGAAAAAACTCTGAGGAGATTGAAGAAAAAAAGACGTGAAAAGATTTTGGTGATCGGATCCGGCCCCGCAGGTTTGACAGCGGCAAATGATTTGAGACTCCTTGGCTTTGGGGCGACAATCGTCGAAGCCCTACCTATCCTCGGAGGCATGCTCAGTGTCGGTATCCCAGAATTTCGATTGCCCAGGGATATCCTCCAGATGGAGATCGATGGAATCCGAGCGTTGGGCGTTGAGATGAAGACAAAACATCGTTTCCATTTTGATGGGAACGGCAAAAGATTTCAAAAGCTTGGTTTTCAGGCCGCCTTTCTTTCGATCGGAGCCCACCGGAGTCTAAGGTTAAATATCCCAGGCGAAAAGCTTCAGGGAGTTCTCCCTGGTGTGGAGTTCTTGAGGGATATCAATCTGGGAGAGAAAATAAAGATCGGAAAAAAGATCGCTGTCATCGGTGGAGGCAATGTGGCCCTCGATGTTGCCCGCTCGGCAATCCGCCTGGGTTCAGAATCGGTCGAGGTCTATTATCGAAGGTCAAGAGAAGAGATGCCTGCAATCCCCGAAGAAGTAGAGGAGGCGATGCGTGAAGGGATAAAGATTCATTTTCTTGCCTCCCCGGTCAAGATGATTGGAAGGGGAGAGAAGGCGATTGGAATGGAGTGCGTCAGGATGAGGCTCGGTGAACCCGATGAGACGGGAAGGAGGAGACCCATTCCGATCGAAGGTTCCAATTTCAGGTTCCATGCAGATACCATCATTGCTGCCATCGGCCAAAGGGTCGACCGAAATGCTTCTAAGGGATTTGAGACTCTTCCAGATGGGACGATACGAGTGGATCCAGAAACGGGTGAGACGAGTATGAAAGGCGTTTTTGCAGGTGGGGATGTGGTGACAGGACCAGGGTGGGCAATCGATGCCATTGCTGCCGGAAAGAAGGGAGCAAAGGCGATTCACCGTTATCTCTCGTGAGGGGATAAATAGTCCGGAGTAATTAGTTCGGTGTTCGGAGTATTTAGATTCTTACACATGAAATCTGATAATTTTCTTCTAACATTTTTGAATGCCCCCAAAATCTCCCCTCCCCTGGCGGGAGGGGATAAAGGGGAGGGGAAACCAAGGATTCTTTTTTCCACCCCCGCCCTCGCCCTCCCCCGTCGAAGGGGGAGGGAAATAACTGGGGAAATTTCAAATATATTTGACTATATTTATTTAATACTCCGAGCTCAAAACTGTGAATAAGTTATGTCCAAGGAATGTAAGAAAGAAGTAAAAAGAAGTCCTAAACGGAAGACGCTTCCAATCAAGAAACGGAGAGAAACATTCGCTCCGGTGGAATTTGGGCTTAGGAAAGAAGAGGCTCTTCAAGAGGCCCAGCGCTGCCTGGGTTTAAGGGAATGCGAGTCGTGTGAGATCTGTAGCCTATTTTGTCCGGATCTCTGTATCACCCGAGATGAGAAGACCGAAGAGATCCTGATCGATTTAGATTATTGCAAAGGGTGCGGCATCTGTGCATCGGTATGTCCCAAGCGGGCTATCGAAATGGTATTGGAGGAAGGGATATGACAAAAAAGATTCACCCAGATGTTGCCTTGAAGAGGCAGTTGGGTGTGCCTCCAAACCTTTACCAAGCGGTTCTTTACTATGTTTTATAGGTAACATGCGATATCACCTAAAGTGACTTCTGCAATGTGCTTGGAAACGCAGTAACAGACCGTTAATAGGTTCCGCTGTAAAGCTTTTCCAGCACACCCAACAGCCTTTTGAAATGTTTTTGTGCAACTGGTGGGTTCACTCGGTTGGTTTAGTGGGAGGATTAAGAGGGATTTCAAATTCAAAGAGATTTGCACCGGAACCAAAATAGATCTTTCGACCTAACACTCCCATGCCAGAAGTAATAGGCCCAGGAGATTTTGCCAAAAGGGATACTTGGTCACCCTTAGGATCAATCACAAAGATCGCTTCCCGTGAAAGTCCGTAGAGCTTCTCTTCTGGACCAAGTTGAAGTGAAATTTCTCTCGGTTCCTTAAATTCGAGGTCGAAAACCTTTTTAATCTCTCTCCTTTCTGAATCGAAGACGAAGACCTTCTCATTGTTTGTGATTCCATAGAGCATCCCATCGATGGTCGCAGCAAGGGAGAGAATCGTCCTGGCTCCGGTGACAGGAGTGATCTCAAAAATCTTCTTCTCTTCTTTTGGATCCCACAAGATGAGCTTCGCTTCCTTCTCAATCGCTCTCGTCCCTCCTCCTCCCCGGACAGAGCTCCCTGCCGCTATGAGATCTAACTTCTCAATGTAGGCCAGGGAGGCAATACTCTGATTCTGGATGATATGGCGATAGACCCTCTTCTCATCCTTTTTTGGATCATAGACACTGATGGCACCGCCTAAAAGTCCATAGTCAGGATAGCTACCGATATAGACCCTTCTATAGGGCCCGGCGATCATTGCCCTCGGTCGGTCCTGTTCACCACCCATGGGCCCTAGGTCTCGGGGGTTGTCATCTTCTTTATCGCCAAATCGTAAGGGTTTTTTAGGATCGTAGATCGAAAGTCTGGCTCCAGGATAGGAGCAGAGGTAAAGTTTACCATCGAGCGCTCCTACTGAATAAATCTCTCCATTCACATAAGAGGCCTTTCCAAGATTGACGAGCGAGCAATTTTGTGGATCATAAACAAAGAGGCGCAAGGGAAGCATACTGCTCCCATAGATTCGACCATCCGGGCCAAGCCCAACCACAAAAATATAGGCGCCTGAAGCTTCATATTGGAGCGGAATCTCTTTTTCCTCCTTTGTCGAAGGATTTTGAATTCGAAGGATTCGATTGTCTACGATACTAAACTGTCGGCCATCCGGGAGACCTTTGTGTGAGAAGGGAATATTTAAGTTGGAAACCTCTACCAGCCTTTCCCCTTCTTCGATGCGAAACCATTTGTCTGAAGTGGAGATGCTACCATAAATTTTTCCATCTTTTCCTTTGACCAGACTCACGCGTCCAGGTTTTCGGCCTTCTGGAGGGATGAGGGAAGTTTTTGTCTTGCTCTTTGGATCGAAGACAACGATGTCCACCTTTTCGAATTGGATCGCGCAGTAGATCAGACCATCTTCCCCTGCTGTTGGGTAGCAGTAGAACTGGTCCGGATCCATCCGACCAAAATTTTCGCTCTTTCCGGTTTTTGGATCGTAAGAGAAAAAGTTTGTAGAGGGAAAAGTCCCGCCCCAGATCTTTCCGTCTGGCGCCGTCGTCAAGGCACAGATGAAAGACTCTTTTTCACCCCCGGGTTGCCCGAGATCATCCCACTCTTCGGTTTTTGGATCGAAGCGTAAAAGGTGGGCGTTATAATAACTTCCGAGGTAGATGCGATTTTCATGATCCACTGTAAATCCCCAAGAACCCATTTCAGAGGAGAGAGGACCATTGAATTGCCGCATTTCACCCGTTTCGGGATTAACTGCGAGGAGAAAAAGGGGAGCGTTATACTGTCCGAAAGAGAGGTAAATCGTATTCTTCTCTCCTGTCTTTCCTGGTCCAGCATGGACTCCCCAGCAAATGGCCTCTCTGACAGGGATGCCGAGGTCATGGAAGGCAAATGAAGTCTCATGGTGGAGGCTCAGGAGGATAAAAGTGAAAATTAAATAAAGAAATTTGGTGATGCCCCTCACCCTTCCCCCCGTGGTCGGGTCTTTTCGACTCTCCCCTTGGGGGAGAAGGAGGGGGTGAGGGGGATGCAGGGAGGGCGAACTCACGTTGACCAATTAAATCACCGGTTCTGTTTCTGGAAGAATTGGTTCTGAAGGAAGAGGTTCCGAAGGAGTCAGCTCTGGTGTAGGAGTCTTAGGTTTTGGTCTCCTCTGCCGTGACCGCCAACGAGGCTTCTGTGTTTTTTGTTCCTTCTTCTCCTCCTCTCCTTTAGCCCTTTTCTTTTCCTTACCAAAATCAACAATGACATAGGTGCCGCTTCTTAAATCGGTCCGGAGTTGAATGATGCCCTCCTTTTCTGCATCTTCGAGGAGGTCACTAAAGGTTCGGTATCCGTGGTAAGACTCATTGAACGAAGGTTTCTTTCGCTTCATCGTCTCTTTGACCAAGGAGGACCATAACACCTCCTTATTTTCTCGAACCAAGGCTACCACAGAATCGACTAAGAGCTGGAAGGCCTCTTTTTTCTTTTCGGGCAGATCCTGTTCAATCCTCGGAGGCGTACTTAAAGGTCTTTCGAGATCTTCGTAATAGATGAACTCATCGCAGTTGTTGATTAAGAGGTTGGAACTCGAATCCTTTATCCCGAGGCCGATCACCCGTTTCCCATTCTCCTTCAGTTTGGAGACGAGAGGAGAGAAGTCACTGTCTCCTGAGACGATGACAAAGGTCTCAATGTGCTCCTTGGAATAACAGAGATCGATGGAGTCAACGCAGAGCCGGATGTCTGCAGAGTTCTTTCCGCTCATCGAACGCTTCGGAATGTCGATCAATTCGATGGCAGCTTCGTGAAGGGCTCTTTTATAATCTGCATATTCTGCCCAATCCGCATAGGCCTTCTTTACGATGATCTTTCCCTTCTCAACCAATCGTTCCAGGACTTTTTGAATGTCGAACCGTTTATCCTTCTTACCTTTAAATCCGAGAGCGATATTCTCAAAATCGATGAAGACCGCCAGCGTGTGCTCTCCTTCATTCATCTTCTTTCCCTTTCCAAATCCCCCCATCCCCCCTTTGCTAAAGGGGGGGAGAGGGGGGATTTCCGTCCTTTTTGCCTGATATCATCCTACAATTAAACAGGGAGTTTGTAAATAGAACTTTTCCGTAACGAATCGTACCGAATAAATAAATTCCAAACGCTTCTTAGTCATTAAGTCACTGGGTAATTAAGTCATTTAATGACTAATTGACTTATTGACCTAATGACGCAGTAAGTTTGATTATTGGTGCTTGGAGTTTGGTTATTACCAAATGATTGAATCATTTGTATCAGCTCGGCCTCTGGAGTAGGTACCCCTTCTCCTTTAATCCCTTTTCGATCTCACGGATATGTTCTGGACCACGAGTCTCCAAGATCACCTTTGAGAATCGGATAGGGATATCCTTCGCCGCCCTTTCGTGGATGATGTGAAGGATGTTGGCATCCTGTTGAGCGATGAGGCCGCAGAGTTTTGCCAGAGCGCCTGGGACATCTCTCAAAATGACTCCAAAACGAACGACCCTTCCCGTTTGAGATAGACCTCCTTGCCGGTGAGCTTTGAAATGGCATCCGAATAGAGCATCGGGGTCCGAAGGATGACTTTCCGAACCCTATTTTGCGCCAATTCGATCTCTTCCCATAGTTTCAATCTCATGAATTTCCTTCCTCAATAGACTGATCCGAGGCATTCCCGAAACGGGATTTTGACCCACCCATACTTCACACCCATAAACTGTTTTAATCGTCTCCTTGGTGATGACCTCTTTAGGAGCACCCATTTTATAGATCTTCCCTTCCCGGAGAAGGATGAGCCGATCGCAAAATTCAGAGGCAAGGTTCATATCATGGGTAGCCATGACGATGGTGAGACCCTTCTCCCGATTGAGAGAAAGAATGAGATCTAAGAACTCGATCTGATGATGAATGTCCAAGTTGGCAGTCGGCTCGTCCAGAAGAATCATTTCCGGTTCCTGAGCTAAGGCCCTGGCGATAAAGACCCTCTTCCTTTCTCCACCCGAGAGTTCATCAATGGGTCGTTCAGAAAAGTTTAGGATCTCTGTCCATTCCATGACCTTTTTTGCAATTTCCAGATCCCTCTCGCTTTCGAACATCAGATAACCTAAATAAGGAGACCTCCCCATCAGGACGATCTCTACCACGCGGAAAGGGAAGAGAGGATAGGTCTCTTGAGCCACTACGGCAATCCTCTTGGCGATATCCGTCCGACTCATCCTCTTTAAAGGGACGAGTTCAAAGAGGACTTCTCCCTGTTGAGGGGAGAGGAGGCGGTAGAGGATTTTCAGGAGGGTAGTCTTTCCAGAGCCATTGGGACCGATCACTCCGATAAATTCCCCTTTCCCGACTTGAAAAGAGACATCTTGGAGGACCCAGTCTTTTTGATAACGGAAAGAGATCGAACGGACATCAATCATAATGTTTTAACCACCTTTCTTGTCCTTAAGAGATAGATGAAGAAGGGACCTCCAAAGGCGGCAGTGATCACGCCCACCGGTAACTCAGTGGGCGCAAGAAGGGTCCTGGCGAATGTGTCTGAGGCGATGAGAAAGGAGGCACCGATCAATGCTGCAGAAGGGAGGAGGAGGCGGTGGTCGGGTCCAAAGATTAATCGAACCGAATGGGGGACAATGAGACCCACGAAACCGATCAGACCGCACACCGAAACAGAAGCAGCCGTGATCAAAGAAGCCAAGAGATAGGAGATCAGTTTCAATCGCTCCACATCCACCCCCATTTGCAGAGCACTTTCTTCCCCGGAAAGGATCAGATTTAACTGGCGGGCCCGAAGGTAGAGAAAGATGAACCCAAAAAAGATATAAGGGAAGATCATGTAGATCGCCTGAGTGTTGGAAAAACTGAAGTCTCCCATCAACCAGAAGATGATGGTATGGAGTTCCTCCTTCTGGGAGATTGAGATAAAAAACATGATGAGGGCAGAGAGAAAGGAACCGATGATGACCCCTGCCAACAGCAGAGTATTGGGATGGATCTTTCCATCCTGCCTCCCGAAGTTAAAGACAATGACGATGGTCAGAAGGGCTCCGATGAAGGAGGCCAAAGGAAGGCCAATGGAAAGGGTGCTCAATCCCATCAGGATGGCGATGATCGCTCCTACTGCTGCCCCGCTGGATACTCCAAGAATATAGGGATCGGCCAGAGGATTTCTCAGGAGTGCCTGAAAGATCGCTCCTGAGACGGAAAGCCCTGCTCCCACCAGGCCTGCCATTAAGGCCCTGGGGACCCTGAGAGAGAGAATAATCGCCCGCTCTGTTTCGGTCCCAGCTCCCTTCAAACCCAGAATCGATTGGAAGAAAATCATGATCGAACGAAGGGGCTTAACCTTCACACTTCCCACCGTGATGGAGAAGAGGATGACAAGGCCTAAAAGAATGGTGAGCAAGATCGATATGACAATGACCTTTTTTCGAGTAATAATATTCATAAAAGAATCATTGAGCAATGATCAATGGGCAATGGTTATTGACCATTGATTATTACTTCTTAAATCTTTCCGGGTGAATAAGTCGGGCGATCTCCTCTAACCCGTCAATAACTCTTGGTGATGGCCGATCAATCAGATCTGAGTCAATGAGGTGGACGCGGCCATTTTTAACTGCAGGGATCATCTTCCAGCGGGACCATTCCTGAAGTACCCTTTGATAATCCCCCCTGGGGTTCATCGAGCTGATGAGGATCACCTCTGGAGATCTTTTTAAAATCTCCTCCATTCCTAATCGAGGATACATCTCTTTCTCTTTTCCTGCAATATTTTCTCCACCAGCTAAATAGATGAGATCGTCTCCGAAACTCTTTTTTCCAACAGTCACAATAGGAGCCTCTCCGATCTGGAGAAAGACCCTGGGTCGAGAAAGGCCTTTGGTGAGTTCGATCACTCTCTTACTCCTGCGCTTCATTCCTTGGATGATCTCCATCGCCTCTTTTTCTCGACCTACCACCTGACCGAGATGATCAATGCTTTTGAGGACATCATTAAAATTCTTCGGAAAGATCACATAGGTCGGAAACCCTAATTTCCCCAATCGCTCCACCATATCCCTTGTATTCCCAGCTCCTGTGGCAATAACAAGATCAGGCTTGAGAAATGTGATCTTTTCAAAATCAAGACTGATATAACTTCCGACTCGGACCTTGCTCTTAGCCTTTTCAGGAAAGTTGCAGTGGATGGAGACGCCTACGATCTCCTCATCGAGGCTGAGACTGAAGAGAATTTCGGTGATATTGGGCGCTAAGGAGATGATCCTCTTTGGAGGATGAGGAAAGACCACTTCCCTCCCCACCTCATCGATAACTTTTAAGTTGGCTGTAAACGATAATGATGGACAAAGCAAGAGGAGCAGTGACAGGATTAAAAAAAATCTTTGAGGTGGTATTTTCATTGAAGTTGAAATTTGATCGGAATATTCACCCAACAGGGGATTGATCCATTCCCTTGATTGGCAGGAATAAATTTCCATTCTTTGACTGCAGTAAGGGCAGACCGATCCAGAATCTCATAACTGGAGGACTTTTTCACCTCCACCCGCCCTACCCCGCCATTCGCAAGAACCTCCACCTTTAAAAGAACCTCCCCCTCATATCCCTTTTTTCGTGCCTCCTGAGGGTAAAGAGGTTTTGGGTTTTCAACATATTTGGGCTGAGCAAAGAAGATCTCCCCTTCAGAATGGGGGCTAAGCTTAGCAACCATCTGCGATCCTCCTTGAGAGCCGGTATCGAGAGATGAAGTCCCCCTCAATTTCCCGGTATAGGAAGGAGGTATGGGGAGAGAGAGGTTTTCTCCCTTAGAAGAAGTCTCCTTTAAAGAGAGAGGATTCTCAACCTCCTTCATATTTGAGTCCGAATCCGTAGATAATACAACAGCCATTGCCGTGGTAACGAGCTCTTTAACATTCTTCTCTTCCTCTCGATGCTGGGGAAGCTGGATCGGTTCTTCGAGAGGAATATTTATCGCTACGGTTTGAAAAGTAGGAATTTTTTGCTCCTGTTCTTTTTTAGCAACAGATTCCTCCTCTCTTATTCCTTGTAGTGACTTTATCTCTTCTTTTTCGATTCGAGTTTTTACCTCGGGATGAGAAATACCCTTCGGAAGGGGTTTCGCTTCAGAGATCAGTGGGAGAAGGGAGATTTCAATGTGATGGGGTGGAAGTCGACCAATCTTGAAGTCCGGGAATAGGATTGAGACAATCGAAAGGAGGAGGAGATGGATCCCCAATGAGATGGAGAAAAAGAGCTTCAGGTCTCCAACCTTAATCCTATCAAAAATTTCAATTCTCATTTTTGTCCAAAAAGAAAACCCGATCTTCAGAAGAAAGACCGGGTTTTTTGTACGCCACCCTTCACAGCCCTCCACCGAAGACCTATTGTGAAGCGCATTCAGGCGGGTTTTCTGACTTACGGATCATCCTAATTCCTGCCCCTTCCCACCCTGATCCTTCGACAAGCTCAGGACTTCGGGTAGTGGTTCTGGCAGGTTTCGTCCCCGATTACAGCGACGTGGCCGTCCCCGATTCTCACGGGGTTCCCCTTTAAATTCCAAGCCACCTAAATACGGATCAATTTTGTTTTCTAATACCACAATCTTAAAGTGGATGTCAAATTTAATCATTCCTCAAACAGGCTCTGCTCTACAGATCAAGAGACCTTATGGATCTTCACCTTCGTTCACCTTTTTGAGGAAATGATTATGTTTAAGAATAGGCACGGCTCATTTTCACCGAAGGATACAAATGACGAATGAAGATGTGATCCTATTTTCTCCCTCCCATGTGGTGCAGGGCTTTGCACGCAATAACGGCAAAGGTTTTTGTAATGTCATTGCGAGGAGCGTTGTGACGAAGCACCCATTAAAAGGCACCAAGAATGCCGAAATCCGACAGGAAGGAAAAATTGACAATCTATTAAAATTATTGTATTTTTAACCACCTGAATGGGTTAGATTAGGGGGGATTTCTCCCCTTTAGTATTTTTCAATGTCTTAAATGGCAAACTTCTCAGGTGGATGATAATAAATTGAAAGAGTTTCTTTCCCTCGTTTCAAAACCGGTCAGGTATCTGGGACAGGAGATCAATTCGATAAGAAAAGATCCTTCTCAGGTCAGACTAAAGTTCTGTCTGGCCTTCCCAGATGTCTATGAAGTGGGAATGTCTCATCTTGGGATTCAGATCCTTTATGACATCATAAATTCAAAGAAATGGGTTGCCTGCGAAAGAGCCTTTGCCCCATGGGTCGATATGGAGAAGGTTTTAAGGGAAAAAGGAATTCCCCTCTCCTCCCTCGAATCCTCCACCCCTCTCAATCAATTTGATATATTGGGCTTCTCTCTTCAATATGAACTTTGTTTTACAAATGTTCTCAATATGCTCAACCTTTGCCATATCCCTTTATTCTCGAAAGAGAGAGATGACCGATTCCCTCTCATCATCGCTGGAGGCCCTTCAGCTTTTAATCCAGCACCGATTGCCGATTTCTTCGATGCCATTGTCATTGGAGATGGTGAGGAAGTCGTCCTCGAAATCTGTGATTTGGCCCTCCAATGGAAAGAAGTGAAGGGAAGGAAAGAGGATCTTCTAAAATCCCTTTCTCAACTCGATGGGGTCTATATCCCCAGTCTCCACACGGAAGGTCAAAAAGTTCGTAGAAGGCTTGTCTCCGACCTCAATGGGGTTCCTTTCCCCATCTGCCCGATCGTTCCTTATATGAGGGTGGTTCATGACCGTCTTAGCGTGGAGATTGCCAGAGGATGCAAAAGAGGATGCCGTTTCTGTGAGGCAGGGTTTATCCACAGGCCTTACCGTGAGAGAAGTCCGGAGACCATTCAGGAGATTCTCAGCGCTTCATTGAAACGAACAGGTTACGAAGAGATCTCCTTGCTCTCTCTCAGTGCAGGCGACTACTCCTCCATTGGGCCTCTTCTCTCCATTCTGATGGACCGATTTGAATCGAAAAAGGTGGCTGTCTCTTTTCCTTCTTTGAGGATCGAGAGTGTAGTGGGACATCTTGCAGAGGAGGTGAAACGGGTTAGAAAAACAGGATTCACCATTGCACCGGAGGCTGGCACGGATCGACTGCGAAGGGTGATTAACAAAGAGATGGATGAAAAGATCCTTTTTCAAGGACTGACGGATCTCTTCTCAAAGGGTTGGAAGAACGTCAAGCTCTATTTCATGATAGGGCTTCCCACAGAGAGAGAAGAGGACTTAGGAGGGATCATCGATTTAGCCAGAAAGATCTCTTCATTGGGAGAACGCCAGAAGATCCATCCCAACATCAGCATCAGTCTCTCCACCTTTGTCCCAAAACCCCATACTCCCTTCCAATGGGAGTCCCAAATCCCATTGGAAGAGATGAAAGAGAAACTTCGTTTTTTGAGAGATGAGTTAAAGCGGAATCGTCTCAATTTTAAATGGCAGGATCCCCATCTAAGTTTTTTAGAAGGGATTTTTTCAAGAGGAGACCAAAATCTTTCACAGGTCTTAGTCGAGGCCAATCGCCTGGGATGCCGATTCGATGGTTGGAGTGACCAATTCAATTACTCCTTGTGGAAGGAAGCCTTTGACAAGATAGGATTGGAGATGGGCCTCTATGCAGGGAAGAAGAACTTAGTAGAGACCTTCCCCTGGTCGTTCATCGAGACAGGAATCGAGCCCATGTTCCTTTGGGAGGAGTTTCAGAAAAGCCTGAAAGAGGAGACCAGTCCTCCATGTGTGGAAGGAGATTGCCATCGATGTGGGATTTGTAATGGAAAGACCATTCGAGTGAAAGAAAGCCATCCTAACGAAATCGTATCCCTGGAAAAAATGGAAAGAAGAGGAATTCAAAAAAGGGGGATCAAGAAAAGAGTTCGATTAAAATTCACAAAGAAAGGAGAGGTTCGGTTCCTCAGCCATCTGGAACTTGCCCATCTCTTCTATCGTGCCTCAAAGAGGGCTGATCTTCCCCTGTGTCATTCTGAGGGTTTTCACCCGATGCCCAGGATCATCTTCGCCACAGCCCTTCCGGTGGGAGTAGAGAGTTTGATGGAGATCGTCGATATAGAATTGGAAGGCCGAATCACTCCTCTTGAAGTCATGGAGAGACTCAACCCAATGCTTCCTCAAGGAATCAAGATCATTGAGTTCGAAGAAGTTCCCTTTTCATCTCCACCATCCTCTCTCCCTCATCGGTCGGTCTACTGGATTCCATTGGATCATCTCCTCTCAAAAGAAGAGGCCATCACAAAGATCAAAAAGGCTTTGGAGAAGAGAGAATTCTTCATTCATCAGGAGAGAAAGGGAAAGAAGAGAAGCGTGGATGTTAGGCCTTTGATTGAGAAGATGGAGGTGAGAGAGAACGGGAGGAGATCAGGGGAAGGTCGCAGTTGGGGTGTAGAACTGGTTCTCCGAAATGAGGGAAGGAGAATGGCAAAACCTTCAGAGATTATTGGAGCCCTATTGGGTTTGGAAGGAGAGCCTCTTAGCCAATGTAAAGTTGTTAAAATTGAATAAAGAGCGTTAGAACGTTATGATCGTTTAGACCGTTTTGATCGTTTAACGAAATTAGCGATCTAAACGAACCTAACGATCCAAACAATTTCTATTATAGAGTGCATTATGGCGAATGAGTTGATCATCAATGTGAGGCCGCAGGAGACGAGGGTCGCCCTCTTGGAAGATCGGGTGCTTGCAGAACTCTATATCGAGCGCACCAAGGATCGGGGGATCGTAGGGAATATCTATAAGGGGAAGGTCGTGAAGGTTTTGCCGGGAATGCAGGCTGCCTTCGTCGATATCGGATTGGAGAAGGCCGCTTTTCTTTATGTCACAGATGTTTATGGAGGTATGGAAGACTATGAGGAGATGGGCTTTCAAGGGGAGGAGATAACCACCTATTTCAATCCATCTTCACAAATCGAAGATCTCCTCTCCGAAGGTCAAGAAGTATTGGTTCAGGTCTCGAAAGAACCCCTCGGCACAAAGGGGACACGAATTACCTCCTACATCACATTGCCAGGCAGATATCTCGTCTTTATGCCTACCTTTGATCATGTAGGGATCTCAAGGAGAATTAAGGATGAGAAGGAGCGGAAGAGACTAAGGGAGATTATCCAAGCCATCAAACCCCCTTCCGGTGGCTTCATTGTCCGGACGGCGAGTGAAGGAGCAGAGCCTGACGAAATTCGAAATGATATGGAATTTCTACTCCATCTCTGGAATAACATCCAGAAGAAGAGAGAAAGTTCAACTGCCCCTTCTCTTATACACAACGACCTGAACATGTTCCTCCGAGTCATCCGTGACATCCTTTCTCCCCAGGTTAATCGGATCGTCATCGACTCCAAAGAGGAATATGAGAATATTATCTCTTTCATTAATACCTATATGCCCAGACAAAAATACGAGATTACCCTTCACGAAAGGAAAGAATCGATCTTTGATGCTTATGGCATTGAGATGGAGATTGACAAAGGTTTGGGCAGGAAGATCTGGCTCAAATCCGGGGGTTATATCGTCATCGATATGTCCGAGGCCTTCGTGGCCATCGATGTGAATACTGGGAGATATGTCGGAAAGAGAAATTTGGCCGATACGATTCTCAAAACGAATTTGGAAGCAGCAAAAGAGATCGCCTACCAATTGAGGCTTCGGAATATTGGAGGAATTATCATTATCGATTTTATCGATATGGATAGGGAAGGAGATCGGGAAAAGGTTTATAAGGCCCTTGAGGATGTCATCAAAAAAGATCGGCAGAAGACCACGATCTCTAAAATCTCAGAACTGGGCTTGGTGGAGATGACTCGAAAGCGAACACGGGAGAACATCTCCAGGGTCCTCGGTGAGCCCTGTCCTTATTGTGAGGGAGCCGGTCTGATCAAATCAAAGACCACGGTCTGTTATAATATCTTCCGTGAGATCGAGAGGACCTCTACTGAATTGGGAGGCCAAAACATAATGGTAGAGGTCAATCCAGAGGTCGCGGACCTTCTTTATGAAGAGGAGAGGGCTGGAGTGGAAGAATTGGAGCGAAAGTTGAGGAAGAAGATTGTGATCAAGGGCAGACCCGGATTCCACCAAGAACAATTCACCATCGTCGAGGTTTGATCTCTCGTTGTATTTTTGATAGATTACATCATCCCCTCTAAGGAAGGGGATTCGAAAGAGGTAATTGGTCATTTAGAGCCTATTCTCAAAAAGAATGGGCTTTTTTGTTTGAGCCTCCTACTTCCATAGTTATTTCCATTTTTTCTCAATTTGGTGTATATAGTAATAATAGAAAGATTAGGAGGTCAAAGCCTATGAAAGAACTTGACCGTATAACCATTGACCCGGAAATTTGCCTCGGTCAGCCGACTATTCGAGGAATGAGGATAACCGTTTCAGTTATCCTTAAACAGATCGCCAGCGGAATGACGCCACAAAAAAGCTCTGGGGTCAGGCAACGGTAATTCGGTATTGAGATTGTCTAACCCGTGATGAACTTCGCTACGTTCCCGATCTAAAAAAACAAATGGTGTCATCCATAAAAAAGTTGGCCCCATCGAGTAAAAAGTGAAGATGACGAGATGGGGAGACGGGGTGTTGGGGAGATAGAATCATCCCTAGAAAATAGATTGCAGATTTAATAAAGAAATGGATGAACCATCCCCTGACTTCATTTTTAAGTCAGTTTTTTTATCCACCATGACTAGGCTGAGATGTCATCCATAAAAAGTTGTCATGTTAAAAAATATTCTATGTAGACTTATCCGCTCTTCTTGTTCCCTCCGTAATCGCTATTTTCCCGGTATTTCAAATTTCGCCACACAATACAATATTTCAAATGGTAATCCTTAGAGAAATTCTTTTCTGAAGGCTACCTCCTTTTAAGAAAGCACCCCATATCTTGTGGTCTTTATTGCTTTGACATTCAACTCCGTTTTTCGTATATTCAACTCACCCAAAAGCGAGTTCTTATCAATTTCAAATAGTATTCTACACGGCATCTTGGCGCGTTTACGGAGTGGATATCCTATGACCTGGACAGACATTGTCTTTGAGCGATTGAAAGCCAATTGTTTGGAAGTGGTGTGTCACGTCCCGGACAGTGTGCTTGCCCCTCTCATCACCCGGGCTGAGGCTGATCCCTTCTTCACTGTGGTCCCCCTGACCCGCGAGGAAGAGGGAATAGGCGTACTGACTGGGGCCTACCTGGGCGGCCGGCGCGGCCTGCTGATGATGCAGGTCTCAGGTCTGGGCAATAGTGTCAACGGGCTGGCTTCGCTGGCCATCCCCTACCAGATTCCGTTCTTGATGTTCATCAGCCAGCGAGGTGAGTTGGGCGAGTTCAACGCCGCCCAAATTGCGATGGGCCGGGCAGCACGGCCAGTGTTGGACGCCCTGGACATCCAGCATTTTACCCTACGCCGAGTTGACGAGGTGGCCATCCTGACAGATGGAGCCATCAAGACAGCTTACACTGCCCAGCGGCCAGTGGCCCTGTTCCTCTCGACAGAAATGGTGGGGTGGAAGAAGGAAGGGTGAATGATAAGGGACGAGGGATGGAGAACGTGGCAATGGGAAATGAGGGACAAGGGATAAAAGGTAGGGGGCTTATCAACCGCCTGGGGGCGACGCGGTATCTGGTGAGCCGAGTGCCGCAGGCGCTGATTGTGGCCGGGCCGGGCAATGCCAAGTTCGACCTGGCGGCTACTGGCGACAGGCCGCAGCACTTCTACATCTGGAACAGCCTGGGATTGGCTCCGTCTGTCGGGTTGGGGTTGGCCCTGGCTCAACCCAAACAACAGGTCATCGTCTTGGATGGCGATGGCGGTACGCTGATGAACCCCGGTGCGCTAGTGACCATCGCCCGCATGGCTCCGTCCAACCTGCTGCACATCGTGTGGGACAACGGCCAATATCAATTGACCGGTGGCCAGCCTACTGCCACCGCGACGGTGACCGATCTGGCTGCTATGGGCCGGGGGGCGGGCCTCCAGCACGTAGCCGCAGTGACCACCATGAGCGAATTCGAGGTCGGGTTGGAGACCTGACTGACGGAACCGGGCCCCTGGCTGGTGGTGGCCAAAATAGACGAAAGCTCCGCCTCCGCCCGTCCGCCCAAAGACCCGGTGTGGATCAAACTCCGGTTCATGGAAACAGTTAACAAATGAAAACAAGCAATGTACAAGGGAAAGGTGTCAGGCCTTGAAACTTGCCATGGGAAATTAGGTATCCTCCATAAAAAAGTTGGCCCATCTTTTAGCATAGCGCAAGAAACATAGTGTTGACCAGCAGAAAATGCTAACTTTGAGGAAGAAGATTGCTGAAGTCTTGGAAAGGGAATGTCTTGATTTGCGAGAGATTTCGAAATTGTTCGGGATTAAAGAAAGAGAGGTCCTTGATCATCTCAAGCATATTGCAAAGTCTGTACATCCTAGACGCCTTACTGCGGACCCGGCCTCTTGCAGACAATGTGGTTTCTCTTTCAAGAAACGGACTCGCCTGAACACTCCAGGCCGCTGTCCCGTCTGTAAAAGCGAACATATTTCCCCACCCCGATTTAAGATCAACAATTCCTCAGAAGAGAGAAGATAGGGAGAAAGCGTTTGCATCCATTGAATCTTCAGGGCAATAGGATTCCGATCAGCGTCCCGATAATCCACCGGAAGAGTCCGATAAGTGGATCCAAAATACCCAGATAAAGGAAACCGATGATGATAAAGAACCCGTAAGGCTCCAGGCGGGCGAGGAAATACCGGGTTCTTTCCGATACGATTCCCATCAGTATCTTTGAGCCGTCCAGGGGCGGAATGGGAATCAAATTAAGAGCGGCCAGCGTAATGTTGATCTGGACCACATAGTAGACGAGGATGACGGCAATCCCTGAGGAAGATGTGGAAAACAGCCGGATAAACAAAAGAGATATGAAGGCGAAGAGGATATTCGCGACAATCCCGGCCGAAGAGACGAAGATGAGTCCCTTCCGCTTGTCCGAGAGGTTGTTGAAGTTGACCGGGACTGGTTTCGCCCATCCGAAACCCGCAAGAAAGAGCATGAGGGTCCCGACGGGGTCGAGGTGTTTGAGCGGGTTGAGGGTCAGCCGGCCCAGCCATTTGGCGGTCGGGTCGCCCATCCTGTAAGCCACCCAGCCGTGCGCCACCTCATGGATGATGACAGAAAAAAGAAGAGGAATGGCAACAAGAGCAAAAGCCAATGGATCTTTGATCAGCAACTTTAGAAGTCCCATTTATGTTACCCCGCCATTTGACGTTTCAGTTTCCAGCCTCTCCATCAAACATTCTTCTAGCCTGTTCAACCCTTGGAGGAGCAGAGATGTTTTGTACAATGAAGATTTAGAATTTTACAATATATGTGGACATAAATAAAATGGTAATTTACTTTTTTCAAGAATTTTATTAAGAAAAAGGCGAGGGGGTCATCCGTAATACTGGGACGAGACGGTTTCCGAAATGGATTATGGTTAAATGAGAAAGGAGGTTAAACAATAAAAAGACTGTTTCAAACAAAGCACATCCCCGAAGGATTATTTATAAACCCTTTAGAATCAGGTAGTTAGGTTATTGTTAAAACCAAATAAACGGAAGCGGATTAACTAAAAAATAAAAGGAAAAATGTGAAGGCCGCTTGATCTAACCATTTGGATATTCAAGAAAGACTGACCCGCCTCCCCTTACATTACCAGGGTGTTTGGGGGATTTGACAATGGATTTAAAATCAATTAATATTTCTAATACTTTAATTCGGAGGCCTCTAATGTATGCAGTGGTAAAGACTGGAGGGAAAGAGTATCGGATCTCCAAAGGAGACATCATCCGGGTAGAGAAACTGGAAGGAAAAGCAGGAGATCAAGTGGCGTTAAAAGATGTCTTGATGGTATCCCAGGAAGATCAAGTTCAGTTCGGAACTCCCCATTTGACCAATGTAGTGGTTATGGGTGAGATCGTCCAGCAGATCAAAGGAAGAAAAGTTCTTACCTATAAGATGAAAAAGAGGAAGAATTACCGGCGATTCAAAGGACATCGTCAGACCTATACTTATCTGAAGGTAAACGATATCTCATTGAGCTAAAAGGCAGATGGAAAATTGGAATAATGGAATAATGGGTTCAACCATCATTCCAACATTCCATCATTCCAGTATTCCGACCTTAAGATTTTTGGGAGGTTGTTATGGCACATAAGAAAGCAGGGGGAAGTTCTCGGAACGGAAGGGATAGTGCAGGACAGCGCTTGGGCGTCAAACGATTCGGCGGGCAATCGGTTCAAGCAGGAAACATCTTGATCCGTCAAAAAGGGACCAGGATTCATCCCGGAGAGAATGTCGGGATGGGGAAGGATTATACCCTTTTTTCCAGAATTGATGGGATCGTAAAATTTGAGAAGAAAGGAAGAGATAAAAAACGGGTAAGTGTCTACGCCCAAGCTTTTTAGCCCTGCACCACGTTGGGTTCAGGGGCCACCCTCCACTTAGCCTGTAATCAGTGAACCCCGTTAGAAATGGCGTGGCTTTAAACCATGCCCTTTCTGAAAGGTATTTAAATTCTGAATAAGGTTCATCATCACTTTTATCCCGCAAGGCGGGACTAACGGGGTGAAGATGAAGTTTGTGGATGAGGCAAGAATCCATGTGAAGGCAGGCAATGGTGGAAATGGGTGTGTCAGTTTCCGTAGAGAACGTTTTGTTCCAAGAGGAGGTCCGAACGGCGGTGATGGAGGAAAAGGTGGGGATGTGATCCTTCAGGCAGATGCTCAACTTTCTACCCTTCTCGATTTAACCTACCCAAAACAATTTCTTGCCCAAAAAGGGACCCACGGTAAAGGTAAAGACCAGGCAGGAAGGAACGGAGAGGATCTCATCATTCGGTTTCCGGTCGGCACCCTTGTTCGAGATGATCAGGTCGGGGAGGTTTTGCAAGACCTTCTCTTTGATGGCCAACGGTTCGTTGTCGCAAGAGGGGGTCGGGGCGGCAGAGGGAATGCACGGTTTGCCACCGCTACAAATCGTGCGCCCCGTCATGCTGAAAAGGGTGAGAAAGGTGAGGAATTTTGGCTTCGATTTGAACTGAAACTCCTCGCCGATGTTGGCCTCATTGGTTATCCCAATGTCGGAAAATCAACCCTTCTCTCCAAAATCTCCTCTGCCAGACCAAAGATCGCAGACTATCCCTTCACCACGCTGGTCCCCAATTTGGGAGTGGTGACCAGAGAGGAGCACCGACCCTTTGTGGTTGCTGATATTCCTGGTTTGATCGAAGGCGCCTCACGAGGAGCAGGCCTTGGATTGACATTCCTCCGCCATGTGGAGCGGACACATCTTCTCATTCACCTCTTAGATATTTCTGACAGATCCTCTCGAAATCCAGTCAAGGACTTCCAGGCCCTCAATCATGAATTGAATGCCTATCACCCTTCGCTCCATGAAAAAACCCAAATCATTGCACTCAATAAAATCGACATTCCATCGGTTCGTGAACGGGCGATGGATGTGGAGGTCCAATTTAAGAAGATGGGATACCGGCTCTTTCTGATTTCTGGTAAAACAGGAGAGGGGGTCGAGAGCCTGATGGAGGCGGTGTCTCAAACCTTGGAATCCATTTCGAGTTAACCCAGATGTTGCATTAAATAAGGTAGTTGAGTGTGCTTTCAAACCTTTACCAAGCGGTTCTTTGATATGTTTTATGGGTAACATGCGATTTCACCTAAGGTGACCTTTGGAATTTGTCTGGAAACGAAACAGCGAAACGTTCAAAGGTTGCGCCCTGCCTTCGCCGAAGCGGCTACGCGCAGGCAGGTGTAAAGGTTTTCCAGCACACCCAACTACCTTTTGGAAAGTTTTTATGCAATTGCTGAGTGAATAAGGAGGAATTGGAGATAAAGAAGGAGACACAAGAGAAAAGAATTGGGTTATTTGGAGGGACATTCAATCCCATCCATTTGGGTCATCTCCGGGGGGCGGAAGAGATTCGGGAGGCCTTCGGACTCCAGCAGGTGATCTTCATCCCGGCAGCCATCCCACCCCATAAAGTGGCAGAAGAGGTCATCGAGGCGAAGCATCGTCTTGAAATGGTGAGGCTGGCCACCGCTACTAATCCCTTTTTCTCCACCACCGACATTGAACTTTCAAGACCTGAAAAATCTTACTCGATCGATACGATCCGGTATTTCCGGGAGAAGCATCAGGATGTCTTCTTCTTCATCTTGGGAAGGGATGCGTTTGTGGAGATCGAGACTTGGAAAGAATTTCAATGCCTCTTCTCCCTTTGCAACTTCATTGTGATGACCCGCCCCGGATTTCAGAAGACCCTTTTCACCTCGGTACGAGTCGATTCCGAATCTCCACTCCCAGAGGCCTTAGTCCCTGTTTTCCGCTATGATCAGGAAATCAAGGGTTGGATCCATAATTCGGGTCACACCCTCCACTTTAAAGAGATCACGGTTCTGGATATCTCTTCGACAAAAGTCCGGGAGTTAATCGAAAAGGGGGAGTCTGTGAGGTATCTTGTCCCTGGCGAGGTGGAGGCCTATATACAAAAAAATAGACTTTACAGGAGGAATTAGGCTTAAAGCTCAAAT
>Ga0315285_10002195_pt1 | contig 20382 bp, 21 predicted proteins | sample YL17G09_36_MG_FD_203698 | JGI IMG/M metagenome (GOLD analysis project Ga0315285, IMG submission 203698) | Sediment microbial communities from Yellowstone Lake, YNP, Wyoming, USA - YL17G09_36 | ecosystem: Environmental > Aquatic > Freshwater > Lake > Sediment | place: USA: Wyoming | collected...
GTTTCCTGGGAAATGAGGAATGCGGATTGCGGGGGCGAAACTAAAAAACCGGGCGGCCAACCAGCCGCCTGGAAAATGGGCGGCGATCACGCGCTTTGCATGATGGTCCCTACAATTTTCTTCGGATATCGGGGCCTGAAGGCTCACGGTTCAGGGGGACGGGGCTACCCACCCGGAAGACGCTTTTAACATCCTCATCGTGGAGACGGTTTCGGGTATCGGAGGAGGAATGGAGACACGGGAGGGAAAGCGGAAAAAAACCTGGCTGCGCCTGCTCATAGCGGCCGGGCTGATCGCCGTGATCCTGCTGATTGCCAGTCAGGTCGGCCTTTTTGACATGCTGAAGGGCGGCAGTCTCAAGGAGCGGGTCGAGCGGCTGGATGCCCTGTTTCAGTCCCTCGGCGCCTGGGCGGCTACGGTCTTCATCCTGATCTGGATCGTCGCCTGCGTGCTTCTGCTCCCCGGGCTGCCCATCTCCCTGGTGGGAGGCCTGGTGTTCGGGGCCGTGTGGGGATCGGTTTGGACCACAGTGGGCGCCAATCTGGGGGCCGCCGCCGCTTTCCTGATCGGCCGGTATGCTGCCCGCGGCATGGTTGAAGGATGGATCGAAAACAATAAAGCCTTAAAGAAGATCGACGAGGGGGTGAAGCAGCAGGGATGGCGCATGCTGATGATCACCCGGCTCGTTCCCCTCTTTCCCTTCAACGTTCAGAACTATGTGTACGGCCTGACCAACATTCCCTTCCGGACCTATGTCCTCGTCACCCTGCCCACCATGATCCCCGCCACTATCGCTTTTAACTTCGCTTCCGGCTCGGCGCGCGAGGTCATTCTCTCCGGCGGGCAGCCCGAGGCATTAAAGAAAACGGTTCTATACCTCGCCATCGCCGCCGTGTTTTTCGTGCTCGTATCTCTGATTCCGGGGTGGGTCAAGAAACGCTATGGGTCCGCAGCCGGAAGCGGGCCGGCAAGCCGGAGGTAACTTGAGCAGAAAAAACCTAATGGGACACAGATGAACACAGATAAACACAGATGAAGCGTTAATCCTAAGAATATTAATGATTAACCGCAGAGAGCGCAGAGGGTGCGGTCTCTGCGTGCTCTGCGGTTATATTCTTTTCTTCATCCCCGCGATTTCTTCCAATACCGGCAATATGTATTTCCTGAACTGCTCCGGGTTTTCGCTCACCGGAAAATGCCCCAGCCGTTCCATAATCACCCCTTTGGCGCCGGGAATTTTCGCCGCGGTCCGCAGGGTATCCTCCGGCGTGCAGGAGAAGTCGTACTCGCCGGTCAGCAGGTAAACCGGGCAGCGCGAGGTATCGATTCCGGCCACCCGGTCCCGAAAATCGGAGTCCGCCCGGTAGAAATAGAGGTCCCCCTTAAAGACCCCCGGGCCGCCCTGCATGTAGCCCCAAAGCGTCTCCCAGCGCGATTCATCAGGGCTGTGGGGAGCCATGTTGCCGGAGACCAAGGCCGCGCAAACCTCCCCCCCGTGAACGTCGGGGCGGTGCAACCAGGCGGTGTCGTACCAGGGCTGCTGATGGTCCGCGCCTTCCAGGCCGATCACCGCCCGCAGCTCATCCCCGTGGCGCAGGGCCAGTTCGAGCACAATCCGGCCGCCCATGGAGCATCCCATGACCACCGGCTTTTTCATTTCCATGGCCCGGCAAAAAGCCATGATGGTGTCGGTGTAGAGCCGGGTGGTCAGGCAGTATTCCTGGTCCTGGAAGCCAACCGGGGGATTCGACTTGCCGTGCCAGGGAAGATCGAAGGCGATCACTCGATACTTCGTCGTGATCTCGCCATCGACCATGAGGTGCCGGTATTGCCGGGTGTCGGAGCCCGCCGTATGCAGGCAAACCAGGGGAATTCCGGAACCCGCTTCCTCGAAATATACACGATAGGGAGTCCCCTGCACGGACATTCTCAGGTACCGGCCGATAATGGGTTCAAGATCAGGCATTTCTCTCCTCCCGTGCGAGCTTCCGCGGCGCTTCCAGCAGGTCTTTGAAATAGCGCAGGTTCTGCATCAGAAGCCGCAAGTCACCGCTCACCTCGGCTTCGCCCCTTTTGGTCAGGGCAAAGATGTCCTGATAGCCGGGGGGCGGATAGACCTGCCAGAATTTCCCCCAGGCTTCGGCCGGGGCCCGGATCGTGATGCTGTAAGGCCGCATGATGAATGGCCCCCGCTCGACGCCCGTTATCCGACCCTCTTCAATCCGAAGGCGGTATTCCTCCTTGCCCACGATGACCTGGACTTCCGCGGTCACAAAGCGGCCGCGGTGGAGGATCGCTTGATTTCCATTCACAAGCTCCGGCAGCTTCTCGATCATGGCTTTAATCCTTGTTTGAAGAAATTCCTCTCGACCAATAAAAGCATTTTAGGACTTAAAAGTAGGATGTCAAATATTTTTTGCGATGAAGGGGGCCGAAACGCCATAGGAGAGACCGAATTCCCGGAAATTCCCGCGGCGATTGTCATTTGACAACCTCAAAAAAGGTGAAATAATAAATGTGTTTCCTTCATGGCCCAAATCGAGCCAGTTGGCCACGTTTGAAAATGTTTTTCATAAAGGAGAGACGATGAGTGAAACCTATTACGACCCCATGGACCTCTCCAAGTTCCCGGAAATAGGCGAAGAGGCCCCCGAGCTCGCCAAAAAATTTTTCGACTATTACGGAGCCGTTTTTGCCGAGGGAGCTTTGTCGGAAAGGGAGAAGGCGCTGATCGCCCTGGCCGTGGCCCATGCCGTTCAGTGTCCCTACTGCATCGACGCCTACACCCAATCCTGTCTGGAAAAGGGCTCGAACCTCAAAGAGATGACCGAAGCCGTCCATGTTTCGGTGGCCATCCGCGGAGGGGCATCCTTGGTTCACGGGGTCCAGATGAGAAATACGGCCAAGAAAATCTCCATGTGAGAATCTTGGCGATGTTTTCCGGCGGAGGGCAGCGGAGGACTCCGGATTCCCATCTTGAAGCCGACTGAACGGGATCGACATCTTAATCAACATGGAAAAATTTATGCCCCTTGAACCTAACCTCATAGACCGGCCTCATGAAAAGCAGGATCGGGGAAGCGCCGTCGAGTCCTTCTCCACGACCCTGGCCCGGCACGGCCTGGAACTGAAACGGGGGGTGACCACCACCCTGCAGATCAACGTGGGCTTGCGCTGCAACCAAGCCTGCCGTCACTGCCATGTGGAAGCGGGACCCGACCGAACCGAGATGATGTCCCGGGAAACCTTGGAAGAAGTGGCCGCCTTTGCCCGCCGGGGTTCCTTCGAGGTCATTGACTTCACCGGGGGATCACCCGAGCTGCACCCGCGGATCGCCGATATGATTTCCCGGCTGGCCCCTCTGGCGAAAAGGACTCTCTTCCGCTGCAACCTGACCGTCCTGGCCGAAGAAAATCGGGAGGAGCTGATCGAAGTCTGCCAAACCCATCGGGTGAGTATCGTCGCCTCTTTCCCTTCCCTGGATGCGGCCCAGGCTGAGGCCCAGAGAGGGCTGGGGGTTTTCAGCAAGAGCCTGGCCACGTTGAAACGGCTGAACGAATTCGGGTACGGCCGCCCTGGGTCCGAGCTGGAATTGAATCTGGTCTCCAACCCCGCGGGGGCCTTCCTGCCGGTCTCCCAGGCCCAGGCCGAAAAGAGGTTTCAGAGAGATCTGGATGAACGGTGGGGGATCCGGTTCCACCACCTCTATACGTTTTCCAACGTCCCCCTGGGGCGGTTCCGCCGCTGGCTCGTCGAGTCGGGAAATTACGGAAAGTACATGCAGAAGCTGACCTCCGGCTTCAACCCCTGCGCCGTCGGCGGCCTCATGTGCCGTTCCCTCGTGTCGGTGGATTGGAACGGAAATCTTTTCGACTGCGATTTCAACCTGGCCGCGGGGATTTATATGGGAGGCCGGAAGCGGCACGTCTCGGAAATGGCCGGGCCGCCGGAACCGGGCGAGGCCGTGGCCACCTCCGACCACTGCTACGCCTGCACCGCCGGATCGGGTTTCAGCTGAGGCGGGGCCATCGCGGCCTGAGTTCAGGCCGCTGCAGTCGGCTCCTCGGAAAGATGTTTTCCCGAAATCGCATTGCCGCTGGTTCTTCGAACCTCGTGCCTTGAACTTGTTTTGTGGGATGGGCTTTTTTGTTCTGAGGGATCGGAGTCCAGATCTTATTGGGGGAGGATAACCATGAGACTCAAGGACCAAACCGCACTGATTACCGGAGCAAGCCGGGGCATCGGCGAGGCCATCGCCCGCGCGTTTGCCGAGGAGGGCGCACAGGTCGCCATCACGGGACGCTCGAAAAAGGAACTGGAGGCACTGCAGAAGGAATTTAGCGGCCTGGGCGTTCGGTGCGAGAGCATCGTTGCCGATCTCACCCAGGGCGATGCCGTGGAGAAAGTGTGGGCGCAAGCGACGCAGGCGTTCGGCCGCATTGATATTCTCGTGAACAATGCGGGCATGGGCAGCAGCGCGAACCCCAAGCCTGTCGTTGAGTACGACGACGCCTTCTGGAATATGCTGCTCCACGTCAATTTAACTGTACCCTACCTGTTTTCCAAGAAAGCGTTACCCTCTATGATCGGGCGCAAGTATGGGCGCATCATTATGACTGCGTCGGTCAACGGCAAGGTTGGCTTGCTGCACGGGGCGGCGTATGCGGCGAGCAAGCATGGAGTTTTGGGCCTGGTCCGCACGTTGGCAATGGAGACGGCCCAGCAGGGCATCACAGTCAATGCCATTTGTCCTGGGCCTGTGCGGACCCGCATGAACAATTTGCGCGTGGAGTTTGAGGCGAAGCGCCTGGGAATATCGGTTGCGCAATTCGAGGCAGGTTTGACGCCGATTGGCCGTCGTCTGGAACCCAACGAGGTTGCACCGCTCGTCGTGTATCTCGCCAGCCGAGAAGCGTCGGTCGTCACGGGCCAAGCATTCAACATCGACGGCGGGTTTTTGATGGTGTAAACTGAAGGCTGCGGAAAGAATGAGAGGATGCTAATCCTGGAGCCAAAGGCGTTCAAAGATTCTTAGGAAATCAGCCGGCGTGCAGATTTCTATGGGAATCTTAGGCCCCATCTTCTCCTTCAGAAAGTGCTTTTTATCCAGAGTTATCAAGTAATCAACCTTTGCTTCTATCGCCGCGGCGAGAATGGCGGCATCCTTTCGGGCAATAAACCGGGCCGCTTTTTCCACTTCCGGTGCCGGCGGGTCATCCATCATCAGGGGAGCAAGATTCTGAATCAACTGCCGAAATTGGGTAATTAAATTGGGGAGTTTGGCGGAAAATTTTCGATCGGCCTCAACCAGGACCTGGCGGCTGATCACCATTTCGATACTTTCCGATTCACATAAGTCTAGAACCGTGGCTGATGCTCCGGTTACCGATGCCACCCCGGCAATCAAAACGTTGGTGTCAATGAATACCTTAATCCCGTGCACCGGCTTCTTCAAGATAGCGTTTCCGTTGGGATCGCAAATCCGTCAATAGATCTTCTAGAGATAGTCCCTGACGTTTCATCTCCCTCTCAACCTTCTTCGCCAAGGAAGATCGCTGCAATCGCTTGGGGGTCATTAGCAAAGCCTTCCCCACGCGAAAAATGTTAACCGTGGCTTGTTCGTCGAGATTCATTTCTTCCCGTATTTCGCGGGGGATGGTGATCTGCCCCCGGATTCTCACCCTCGCAGGCCTGGGGATCGTCGCAAAATCACGCATACAATTTCCTCCTTTTTCTAATAATCAGAATAAATCAGATTATATGAAAAAGTCAATCTTTATTTGTCCGGCTTGGAAAAAATGGGTAAGCTCACTCGGGAACAAGGTCCTGGAAAGCAGCAATGGATCCGATTGGGAAATAGTCATGCAATGAAGGAAACCACATCCCCGGTTACTTCCGTCATCTCCCTACTCCAAAGCCCAATCCCATTATTCATTACCTACCCTCGATATAAAAGACCAGCCTCCAATTCGGGTCATAAATTCTTTCGCCGTCGATCCAGTATAGCAAGGACCAGTCTTCGGAATAGACCCGGTCGCCGTCGATTCTGGCTACAAGCCTCCAGCTGGTATCGTACACTTTATTTTCTTCCAGATGGTAGGCCAGGGACCAGGAGTTGGTATAGACCCTGTCCTTCTCAACAGAATAGACGACACGCCAACTTGGGTCGTAGACTGTCTTTTTCCCGTAATCAGTCCCCGCGGATGCACCCGAGTCATCAGTCCCGGTGGATCCCCCGCAGGATGAAATAAAAACAAGAAAAAAGAGAATTGAGAGAATATTAGCCATTTTTTTTCAGGCGGGTGGCTGGGGACCGCTCAAGGTCGCCTCGCCTTCGTTCTCCAGTCTCTTCGCGATTCTGATGATCGTCTTTTGCGCGGCCTCCACATCCCTTAGCCGCACTGGGCCCATGATTTCCAGGTCTTCCTTCATAATCTGGGAGGCCCGTTCGGACATGTTCCTGAAGATCCTTTCTTTCAGCTCGTCGGAAGCGGTTCTGAGCGCCGTTTCGAGGGTCTCGATTTCCACTTCCTTCAGAACGGCCATGATGCTGCGGTCATCTACGTTGATGAGATCCTCGAACTCGAACATGAGACGACCGACCTCATCCGCCAGGCCCTGCTGCTGTTCATCCAGGGACTGGATCACCTGGTTTGCCATGGAGCGATTCATCCGGTTCAGGATTTCCGCCGCCAAGTCGATCCCCCCGACTTTTTCCCCCTCCACATTCTCCAGCATGCGAAGCCAGTTCTGCAGGATATGGTCGATCTCCTCCAGCACGGCAGGGGGAGCACTTTCCAACTGGACAATGGAGTAGAGGACATCGGTCTGCAGCCGGAGCGGGAGTTCTTCCAGGATGCCGGCAGAAAGGCCCACCTCCATGTGGGCCAGCACGACGGCAATGGCCTGGGGGTGTTCATTCCGGATCAGGTTGGCCAGGGTCTTGGAATCCAGTTTCCGGATTTTCCATAAAGGATTCAACTTTTTCTCTTGAGCTATATTCTCCTCCCATCTATTATTTAATTGGTCCTATCACCGTGTTAACCGGTCTTAACGTTTAATTTGTTTATCGGTTGCCAGTATGATAATTCCGGCCACACTTCATTATTTTTCCGGAAGAAAAAAATGAGAGGCAGAAATCTCATAAAACTCCTCAAAACAATTGATCTTTTGTCCAGACCGCAGGGAGCTACCTTCGAGGAAATGGAGAAAAAACTAGAGAAAGTCCTATCCTCTTTTGTGGGGAATTAGAGCAGGATCACCACCTTCGACATAAATTTGAAGTGTCGTTGGACGAAGTTTCCTTGACACTGTGTGTAAAAACGAGAAGAAAAGCTTCCTGAACTCTTCAGTTGACAGAAATCGTTGACCAGTGTAGATTTCAATTGATAATCATTGACAGAAAAAATGTTGATTTCCCAGCAAGGCCGAAACGTGCGCCCACCCATCAGGTGTTCTGTTTGAAAAACGAAGGCATCACAATCCAAGTTGAACTTCTCGCCTTAGCTGAAGCAGACCGGCGAATAATAAGGGCTGTGATCGAAAAGGACCGGGAAGCTATGAAGGCCGCCCTGCCTGCGTACCAAGCATTGCGGAAAAACATTCGAACCCGCTTACTCGACGAGGCAGTAACCTCAATTGACAAAGCAGACGCTGTTGCGATTCTCCGAACCATCACCACGGGCGAAGGTTTGACGACCGATGAGATATTAAAGCATCTCTCGTCAGCTTCTCTCTCAGGTCAGGAACCGGAGGAGTTTAGCGACGACGAGCTGAGAACACTCGGATTTGACCTCTTCTATTCTTGGTTCAGCCACTACGAGTACTTAACTGGCCTCGCTGAACTTCGGCCGTTAGCTGTTCGCGGTTCGGTTGCTGAAAGCGTATCTCGGCTGGTTCGCCAAGTTAAGAACTCCTACGCATTTCAGCAGTATGACGCAGCATATAGTTTGTGTCGTACGGTTATTGAAGCCAGCATTCGGGATATTTGTGTACAGTGCAAATTGTTTCCCAATCTAGGTGAAAATGTAATTCTCTTTGAAAAGTTTACCTGGAGCCAGCTGCGGGATAAGGTATCCTCCGGCTTGCTTCGAGATAATTTAAGCGCAATTTATTCCGAGCTCTCCGCAGTTCTCCACGGCCGGAAGAGCGTTTCGAAAGACGAGGCACGCCGAGCATTTGAGAATACCCTGCAAGTTGTTGAGGAGCTCTATGCAGCGCATGTCAGGCATAAGAATGACGACTCTGAATAAGTATCACACGGGTGCTCTCCTTTCAATTGCTTTGTTATTCTTTTTTCCCGTTCTTGATTCGGCTTTTGCGGAAACAAAAGTCTTTGTAGAAGAATACACCTACCAGGCAAGTGAAGCAGATAGCAAGCTATCGAGTCGAGTAATCGCCCTGGAGCACGTGAAGAGACTACTTTTAGAGAAACTGGGAACTTACCTTGAAAGCGAAACCGAGGTCAAACATTTTCTCCTAACCAAAGATCAGATTGTAACGCTAACCGCCGGTATAGTCACCGCTGAGATCATCGATGAGAAGTGGGATGGAAAAACTTATTACCTAAGAGCAAAGATAACGGCAGACCCAAAGGGTGTAACCCATTCTATCGATAAATTGCGCCAGGATCGCCAAAAGACAAAGGAACTGGAGGAAACCAGAAAAAGAGCAATAGAAGCTTCAAGAGAAATTGAAAAATTAAAAACTGAAATTGGAATAATCAAGAATGATAAGGAGAGACAAGAAGAATATAGGAAAGCCGTAGATAAATTGGACGCGAATGCTTGGTTTGAAAAGGGGGTTCAATTTCTTATCCTAGAAAATTTGGAAGAAACAATTAATGCTTTCAATAAGGTAATTGAACTCGACCCAAGAATCGCTGGGGCTTATGTATTTAGAGGGATTGCTTACGGGAGTTTGGGAAATATGCAGCGTGCGATAAAAGATTATGACAATGCCATCAATATTGATCCCAAACTTGCCCCGGCCTATTCTATGAGAGGGATTTCTTATGGTAGGCTAGGCATATATCGGCAGGCCGTTAAAGATTGTGACATAGCGATTGAGCTGGATCCTAAGCTTGCAATTTCTTATTATAATAGAGGAGCTATTAATGTGGCACTAGACAAATATCAACGGGCTCTTATGGATTTTAACATGGCGATTGAAATCGATCCTAAATTTGCAGCAGCTTATTCCGGTAGAGGTGCTGCCTATAGGTTCTTAGGAGATTATCAACAGGCTCTTAGAAACAGTGACATTGCAATAGGACTTGATCCCAAAGATCAACTCTCTTATTACAATAAAGGGCTGATTTATGAGAAATTAGGCAATTTTCAATTGGCTATAGAGAATTACAAAATTGCAGCCAGGTTAGGTTACAAACACGCTCAGGATTATCTGAGGTCAGTTGGGATTCGATGGTGAGGTTGATAGATAATGATTCTGCTGCGTTTCGTCGGAAAAGGTTCGGGTAGGCGTTGTGCTCTCTTTCAAACGGTAATCGCCAGACTTTCGTATTGCATAAAACCAGCCTTTGTAGGTGCTATCGGAGGGTAGGGAAAGCAAAGACTTGATTTGATAATGTTTGTAAAGTCAAATATAGGTCAGGGCAGATTACCTTTTTACAGTTTCCCACCCTAGCTCTTCCATGCACTTTTTTACGATCCCGTTACAGTAGGGAGTATAAACATTTACGCAATTACGGTGGTCTTTCCCGGTTTTGAGGCTGATCTGAAGGAGGCAAGTTTCCCTATCAGCCTCATACTCGATGCACCCATTAACAGGATGCCTCCAACCTTTACACGTCCAGACACACCCGGACAGAAAGACCAATAATAGGGCCAGGATCAATTTCATCCCACCGACTCCAAAACGAATGCGTTATCAGGGGTTCAACAATTTTGACTTGCTGACCACGGCCTAAGACACGTTACGTCAAAGGTGGAAGAGGTTAAACATGAGGGTTGTGAGATAATGCATAATTCTTGGGTATTTCATGTATTTATATCGGCAAATTATCAAAAAACTTTAATGAAATCTTGCTTATGATTGATTTTTTATTGGTCAACAGTTCCTGCAGAATCCAACGCCGACAAGAAGACTGTCAATTATGTTTGTCCCAACCGGCTTTCAAATGAAAGAAAAATGGGCGGCTCATGGAAGAAGATGATGGAATTCGGGTCTGTTTCTGTTGCCTCAAGTCACGCCTTTGGCGTGACGCTCCTCGAGGGCCGGAGGCCCGCTCCTTAAGCGGAGCGATCAGCGCTTCGCTCTGCTCAGTACTCAGCACTCAGCACTGTTTGTGGGTTCAGCCCTCAGTTCTTTCTTGGGGCTGCATGGCAAATGTCAAAATGTCGAGCCTGACCCTGGATCTAAAAAATAGATTGACAACGAGTGACAATCGTGTACACAATTAGATACACGATTGGAGGACATAACCATGAAATTTGTAAGCATCCGCGACTTGCGGGCAAAATCCGCCGAAATTTGGAAAAAGCTTCAGGGCGAAGGGGAGATGATTATCACCAGTAATGGGCGACCGATCGCCATTCTTGCAGCGATCAACGAGTCGAACCTCGAAGAATCCCTGTCGGCATTCCGCCAGGCGCGCGCTGTTGAGGCGGTGACGAGCCTTCAGCGGCGGTCGGTGGAGCAGGGGACTAACAAGATTTCAATGGCTGAGATCGACGCTGAAATTAAGTCGGTGCGCAGAAAGCGCGCCCAATGAAGATCGTCCTCGACACCAATGTCCTTGTGGCTGGCCTCCTGTCCCCCTTCGGGCCGTGCGCCGAAATTGTCCGCATGGTTTCTTCCAGTCAACTGACCCTGTATTTCGATTCCCGCATTTTATCCGAATACAGTGAGGTCTTGCATCGTTCCAAGTTCCGGTTTCAAATCGATAAGGTTGTCGCTCTCCTTGACCATATTAAGCACCGTGGCCACATTGTCGCTTCTTCTCCACTTTCCAACTCTTTGCCGGACCCGGGCGACCAACCCTTTCTCGAGGTAGCCGTTGCCGGTCAGGCGGTATGCCTCGTCACAGGTAATCACGCACATTTTCCGTCCAAACTATGTCAGGGGGTCAAGGTTCTTTCTCCAAGTGATTTCCTGGCTTTCTACAGAAAGCAACAAAAACAGAAAAGCTCATAACAAGACGCAAACCGGACAGCGGACACTATCACAAAGGCCACAGAGGTTTTAGGTCGTAGGTGCAAAAGAAAATCGGCTTCCAATTAAAAGAAAAACGACCGGCTTACCGGAGCAGACGATAAGATCGCGAAATTCTTTTTTTCCTCAAGCGAAGCCCATGAACCTAATATGGTTCAGGGCGAAGCGATCCTCAAAGGCGAAGCCTGCTCCTCAAGCGGAGCGCTCCTTGAGCGGAGCGGTCAGCGCTTCGCGTGAGCCTTTTAGACTGGGTCCTGGATTCGTGATAAATTATGATTGACCTTGAAGCAGGGAGGCGGGCTCGACAGGGGTTTGCGGAAGTTCTTTTCAACATGGACTCGGCATGAAAAAAGAACACTATTATTCACTTAATTCTGACCCTTTTGTGACCCTTTTTGCTCGCATACCCCCTCGAAGGAGGCTTTTATGGATGAGAATAAATTATTGGAGAGAATCACGGTCAACCCGAAAATTTTCGGGGGAAAGCCGATCATTCGCGGCCGCCGAATGGCCGTGGAGCACATTTTGGGAATGCTTGCGGCCGGGGATGCCCCCGAAACGATCCTGAAGGGATATCCCTGGCTGGAGATGGAGGACATTCAGGCCTGCCTGGTTTATGCGCGAAGGATGGTCAGCCATGAAAGGGTGGAACCTCTGCTGGTGGGAACAGGGGCATGAAGATCCTCCTGGATACTTGTGTATGGGGCGGAGCGGTCCAGGAATTGCGGGCCGCCGGCCATGATACAGCAACCCTCCATTTGTCTGAAAGCAATAGAACTTCACGAAAATGAATTGAAATCCGGAGCGATTATTACCGCTGAGCAAAGCCGGTTAAGAATCCGCACGATTGATAGCCGAGAGGAATAAGACCTGCCCCCTGACGTCATATGGGAGGCCTTCTATCCCGATTTGACCCCTTTCCTGGGATGGCGCCCTCTGTTTCTGCACCCTTTGCGAAAGAAGAATGTAAAGCCAAGCCCCTCTAGATCGTCAAGCGAAAAAGATTTCTTGAATAGGATTCTTCCATGCCTTTTTTTGCCTTGATTTATCTTCGCGATCTTTGCGCCTTTGCGTGAGCATCGGCTTTCCCTCGAGCCTTTTTAACTTCGGCCTTGATTCGTGATAAATTATGAATAACCCTGAATCAGAGAGGTGGCTCGACAGCGGTTCACGGAAGTCCTTTTCAGCGCAGCCTCGGCACAACAAGAGAACAATACTTATTTACTTATGCCTGACCTTTTTTCTTTTCGGGCGGATGGGAAAAAGTTGCATTTGAACCAACGTCCCCCTGTTCCTGAACAGATGAACACAGATAAACTTAGCGCGGCTGCGCCGCAACCAAAATCACAATCTTTGCCCAGGACCACACGCCTCCCAGAAATCCCCCCTTGCCCCCCTTTTCTAAAGGGGGGTTGGGGGGGATTTCAGAGAATCGTTGCCCGATGTTAATTTGCTTACCAAAATTTAAAGAGTTTGCAGGTAAGTAGTATAGATTTTATATATGCAAAAGACTTAAAGACAAAAGACATATTTGGACGCGGATGAACGCGGATAAACACGGATGAAAAATGCCTAGAGTTCGGAGTGCCTTATTCGTTATTCGTTATTTGTTATTCGTTATTCGCTAGCTAAAATCTATGTTGTGCCTTTTGCCCATTTTTTCTGTGTTTATCTGTGTTCATCTGTGTCCAATAAAAATTTTTTGGTTGCGGCGCAGCCGCGCTGTGTTTATCTGTTTCCCCCAAAAATGTCTGCAAGGTAAATTTTTTATCCGCGTGAATCCGCGTTTATCTGCGTCCCAATATTTCTTTGATCCTTGAATCCCGAATCATCGCACCAGGTAGGGAAGCCGAACCTCCAGGGCATCCACCGGGCACTCGATCTCACAAGGCAGGCAATACCAGCAAGTCTGGTTGACTTCACCCGGACGTCCGCAGTTCAAGCAGCGCTCCGCTTCCTCGCGGGCCTCTTCCGCCGAGAAGGCTTGTTCTGCTTCGGCAGCCGAATTCCGGGCTCGGATTTCAACCCGCCGGAGCATTTTCCTTGGGCGGGCAATGGCTCCCGTGCGGTCTATGGCAAAATCCGTTATGCCGATCCCGTCTCCATAAGCCCTTCCCCACCGCAGCGTTTCTCCCTGCAGCAGCCGGTTGATGGAAATGGCGGCCTCTCTTCCCTGGGCCATGGCCTCGATAACCGATTGGGCCCCGAAGACCGAATCCCCCCCGGCGAAAATCTTCGGCCGGGCCGTCTGCAAAGTCAAAGGATCAGCCCCGATGCCGGAGTTCGAGCCGTTTTTGAGGTCCCCCGGCAGAAAAGAAGGATCGGGGCGTTGCCCGACGGCGATGATGACCGAATCCACGGCTGCGGAAAGGCCGACAAAGTCGTCCAGAAGGGGAGAGAATCCTCCTTTTTCATCGAAAACCTGCCGGCAGGGGGAAATCTCGAGTCTCAGCTTGCCGTCTTCCTGCTGTAGGATTTTCCGCGGACCCCACCCGTTTTGAAATTTCACCCCTTCTTCCACGGCCTCATCGATTTCCCTGGAAAAGGCCGGCATCCGCGACCGTTCTTCCAGACAGGTCACCGTGATCTCCTCCGCGCCCAGTTGGCGGCAAATCAGGGCGGCATCCAGAGCCGTGTTCCCCCCACCGATGACCATGCATTTCTTGCCGACCTGCAGCGGCCTTCCTTCGCGGGCGGAGTGAAGCAGGTCGAGCCCCAGGTGGACCCTTTCCAATTCTTCGCCGGGCAGGTGGAGTCTTGCCCCGGGGCCACCACCGGTTGCGAGGAAAACCGCATCCCATTCCTTTTCCAGCCGTTCCAGATCAAAATCCTTTCCCAGCCTTTTGCCGGTTTGAAACTCCACCCCCATTTTTTCCAGTAAGCCGACGCCCCTGGAAACCTCCGCCGCGGGCAGGCGAAAGGCCGGGATGCCATAACGGAGCATTCCTCCCGGTTCGCCCTCGGCTTCAAAGGCGGTGACCCGGTGACCTTGCCGGGAGAGTTCGTAGGCGGCCATCAGACCGGCCGGTCCCGATCCGATGACGGCGATTTTTTTCCCCGTTGAGGAAGGAACGGCGTCCGGGGAATGGGCGATTTCCGGAAAGGCATCGGCCAGGTACCGCTTCAGCGCCCGGATGTGAACCGCTCCCGGGTCCACCTTTTTTCGCTCACAGGATTCCTCGCACGGGTGATGGCAGATCCTCCCCACGATTCCGCCGAAGGGGAGGTCTTTGCGCATCTCCCTGGCCGCCTCCTCCCCTTTCCCCTGGGCGATCAGCCACACATATCCCTGGCAGTTCATGTGGATGGGGCAGGCAGCCCGGCAGGGAGCCAAATACATGCGCAGGTTGTCGAGGATGCATCGTTCGATGCAGATTCCGCACACATAACATTTATCCCGGCGGATGAAAATATTCACGTCGGATTTCATCGGGCACCTCCGGAAGGGACGCGACGATCGAGGGAACGTTTTGCCGCCACGATCTCTCCGTTCCCCCCCCGCCGCAGGTCGACATGGCAAAGCCAGTTGGCGTTGTCCGTCTCCGGGTAATCGGTGCGCTGATGGGCGTTCCCCCACCGGCTTTCGCGCCTCTCCGCGGACGCCACCGCCGAGAAGGTGGCGCACTTCACGATGTTCTCCACCTCGAAGAGCTTGGAGAGTTCGTGTGCGTTGGTCACGGCCACGTCCTCCTCGATTTCCCCCGCAAACCGACTCGCCCAATCGTGCCAGCGGTTGAGCTTGTAGGCATTCTTGGGGGAGACCACATAATCGTTGATCAAACGGCGCACCTTGTATTCGAGGTCCCGGACGTCCACGCGCTTGTCCCCTGGCTCCGAACGGCGCAGGATCGTCCTGCGCAGCCCTTCCACCGGGTCGGGGTCGAAATGGACCGGAGGTTGGGACGCGGCAAAGCGCACCGCCTCCTCCGCGGCGATCTCCCCGAAAACGAAAGCGCCGGTCAGGTGCCCTTTGGCCACACAGGATACGTCTCCGGCGGCATAAAGCCCGGGAACCGCGGTTTCCGCCCTGTCGTTCACCACCAGGCCGGACATCCCGTGTCCCCCGCAGAGCTGGTGTTCGGTCGGCCACAGTTCGATATCGTCCCGGCGAAAATCGATGTTTCGCCCCTTGAAGAATCTCTCCTGGACCGGGCGCTCGGTGGTGAAAAGGATCGATTCGATTTCCTCGATCACTTTTTCGGGAAGGTGCCGCAAACGGATTCGCAGAGGCCCCCGCCCCGCGTTCACCGCCTGGTTGGGTTTGGTGAGGTCATGGCAGGAGTATTCCATCAGGCATTCATCGAAAATATCGAGCATCCGCCCGCCCCGGGTGATGGTGATGGCCAAAAGGGGGATATTGACATCCTTGATCAGGGTGACCCGGCGGGAATACTCCATGCCGGTCAGGAGCGCTCCGGCCTCGAAGCCCATGACGAACCCGTCGCCGGTGTTGCCCGGAAAATCGAACGTGCCGTACAGGTAGCCGGAATTCGGCAGTCCGAAACGGGCCGTCCCCCCGCTGGCCAGGATGACCGCCTTTGCCTGGCATACGACGAGATCTCCCGTGCGCACGTGGATCCCCACGGCTCCGGCGGCTCGCCCGTCGTCCCAAAGGAGTCTCAACCCCATGGTGCGGTTGACGGCCAGAGCCCCCTTCTCCAAGGCCTTCCGGGTGATGATCACTTTCAGATTCGGTTCCTCCATGGCGGTGAGAAATTTCCCCACGGGATGATATTGCAGGGTCCGGTAATTCCCCTTCTCGTCCATCGGAAAAAAGACCCCCCACCCTTCCAGTTTTTTGAGCAGATCGAAAGACCGCCGCGCCATGGCATAACTGGGGGGGGCATCCAGGATCCCCCCGCAATTGAGGGTGTTGCTTTCCACGTACAGCTCAGGAGTCGTGTAGTTGGGGATCGCCACAATGTTGAGGGCATCCATGCCCCTGGCTATGGACCCGCTGTATTGGATATCGCCCTTTTCCAGGATGACGACCTTGAGGGTCGGATCCAGCTCCAGGGCCCGGTTGGCCGCCAAGCATCCTGCGCTTCCTCCACCGACGATGAGCAGGTCCGCTTTGAGGAAACGTGTTTCCATGCCATTTCCTTTCCCGGTAAGGTTTTGAATAATGTATCCCGATTTACGGGGTTTGCAAAGATTTTTTGCGCTGATTTTTCCCGGATTGAGTTTTGGTTTCTATGTTAGAATACCCGCTGTCGGATGGTGGCCAACGCCGCAAATCTCGATGATTGCCAAGAGGAGGCTCCCATGAAAAAACGCTTATCCCTGATTTGGCTCGGTTTCGCCGCATTCGCGTTTTCCGCAGGAACCCTATGGGCCGCTCCCAAGTATCCCGAAAAGCCCATCACTTTCGTCGTCCCCTGGGGCGCGGGCGGGATGACGGATGTCAGCGCCCGGTTGCTGGCGGAAAAATTCAAGGCCGAATTCAAGGAATCGGTTCTGGTGGTCAACAAGCCTGGAGCCAACGGCACCATCGGGTTGAAATATGTTCTTTCCCAGCCGGCCGACGGGTACACGGTGGCCATCGGGCCCATGACCGATGCCCTGGCCAACCCGTATTTCCAGAAAACCGAATCCTTCAATTTCAAGGATATTTCCTTCGCTGCCGGCTACATGCCCCAACAGAGGGTCCTGTTCACCACGCCGGACAAGCCCTACAAGACCTTCTCCGAGTTCATCCAGTTTGCCAAAAAAAATCCCGGCCAGGTCTCTGCCGGCAGCGGCGGATCTCAATGGGCCCTGGAGATCGTCAAATCCATTGCGGTGAAAGATGGCCTCAAGATGAAATATGTCATGTTCAAGAGCGGCGGGGAGGCTTCGACCGCAATCCTCGGAAAACACGTGGATATCTGCGAGACAGGCACCGGGACCCCGGCATTTCAGGCGGCCCGCGACGGCAAGCTGAACCTCATCGTCAACCTGGGGGGCGATGTGGTCCCGTATTTTCCCAACACCAAAAGCGTGAAAGAGCTGGGATACCCCTTTGCCTCCATCGTTTATTACGGCTTTACCCTGCGGGCCGGAACCCCGGAAGCCATCCGTGAAAAGCTGGAGAGCTCCCTTCAGAAGGTCATCCAGGACCCGGAAGTCAAGGAAAAGATGGCCACCATGGGGCTGACCCCGAAGTTCGTCACCGGAAAAGAGTATTATAAAATCGTGTCCGAAGCGGTGAATTCGGTCCCCGAGCTCCTGAAATACAACCAGGCGGTTCAATAAAAACCGATTTTGCGGTCAAGATTCCTCAACCCCTCTTTGCTGAAGAGGGGTTGGGGGAAGGGGCACTTTTCCACTCACTTCTTGGCAAACTCCCCGCTTAAAGAACGGCAGAAGGCGCCTTCCTTTAAGGTCGTATCGGGGCCGATTCCTAGCCTCAGGGTCGCCAGCTTCATGGGGTCATCGTACTCCACGTTGGCGATGTTGACTTCGGGGCCGAACGTTTCCAGGAGCCACCTCCACATTCTATAGCCCTGGTAATGGTGGACCTCCTGGACGGAAACCAGGGGAATTTCGAAAATCAGCTTGGAAATATCAACCGAATCCGCGAGCTGTCGGATCAAGTCGACTCGGAGCTCTTCCCCGAATATCTCTTTCGCCTCCACAAATACCTTCCACGACCCGGCCTGTAAGGTGTTCTGGATGTCGGCGATCAACTCCCCCATGTCCGTCGTGGAGACTTTTTTCCCCACTTCCCCGATGACCCGCAATCCCGAATCAACGGCCTCCCGGATGACCGCCCTTTTTTCCCGGGGTGTGAGGGTGATGGCGTTATCCGAAACTTCGATGGCCTCGTACCCCACATCCAGGGCTCCCCGGCAATACTCTTTGACCCGTCCCTGCAGGATGGCGATTTCGAGAAATTGCCCTCCGGGAAAAGGCTGAATCCCGTTCTTTTGGTAAAGACGAATCTTCTCGCTGAGGATGTCCCGCGGCAGGACCCGGGAGATGGCCACCACGATCTTGGCCAGATCTACAAAATACCCGCTGGTTTCGATCAGGTCTCTCTGTTTGCCCAGCCCGAACCCCCAATCGGCCACCATGGTGATGCCCTTCTCCCGGGGTTTGGGCGGCCACTCGGGAATCACGATGTCCTTGAAAGCCGTTTCATATTTTTCTCCGCTGCTCATGTTCGCCCTTTCTTCTTGAATCCTTTGAATTTGTTCTTTTCCACTCCGACCCATCTATTCATCCGGAGACCTCCGCTCTTTTTTGGGGTCCTCCGGTTTCCCGCGCCTGGCGGGTTTGAAAATCTTTAGAGCCAGGGGAATGACAAAAGTGAGCGATGCCAGGATGAACAAAGAAAGGCAGATCGGGCGGAAAATCACCCCCGCGAGGCTCCCCCCGCTGATGTTCAAAGCCTGACGCAGGGAGGTTTCAATCATGGGCCCGATCACCATCGCCAAAATGAGCGGGGCCGCCTGGAAGCCCACGCGCCGCAGGAAATATCCCACGAACCCGAAAACCGCCAGCATAAAGAGGTCCAGCTGGCTGGCGTTGACGCTGTACACTCCGATGATGCAAATGAGGACGATCATCGGCATCAGGATGTGCTTCGGCACCTGTAGAATTCTGACGAATAAGTTAATCAGGGGCAGGTTCAGGATGATGAGCATGAAATTGCCGATATACATGCTGGCAATCACGGCCCAGAAGAGATCGGGTTTGTCCTTGATCAGGTTGGGGCCCGGGGTAAGTCCGTGGAGCATCAAAGCGCCCAGGACCATGGCCATGGCCGGGGTAAAGGGAATTCCCAGGGCGAAGAGCGGGACGTAGGCGCCGCCGACGGCCGAGTTGTTGGCCGCTTCCGGACCGGCAACGCCCTCGATCGCCCCGTTTCCAAATTCTTCCGGGGTCTTCGACAAGCGCTTTTCCGCTACGTAGGAAACGAAAGTGGCGATGACCGGAGACGGTCCCGGAATCAGTCCGATGAAAAATCCCAGAATCGACCCCCGGAACGCCGCGGGCATGGACCGTTTCCATTCCTGCCGGTTGGGGAGCAGCTCCCGCAGCCTCACCTTTTTCACCTTCTGGAGGAGTTCTTTTTGCTCCACGGTCGTGAGGACTTCGGCAATCCCGAAGATTCCCATGGCCACTGGAAGGAAGTCGATCCCCTGGCTCAGCTCCACGCTCCCGAAGGTGAAACGCTCGATTCCGCTTAAAAAATCGACCCCCACCGTGGTAAGGGCCATTCCCACGAGGATCATGATAAAGGATTGAAGAAGAGATCCCCCGGTCAACCGGACCAGGAGGATCAACCCGCATACCCCGATGGCGAAGAATTCCGCAGGCCCGAACCGGAGGGCCACATCCGCAAGGAAAAGAGCCGCAAACATCAGCCCCAAAATGCCGATCGTTCCGGCCATGAACGAGCCGACGGCAGAGACGGCCAGCGCAGCCCCCGCCCGTCCTTTCTGGGCCATTTGATACCCGTCGATACAGGTCACAACCGAGGCGGCCTCTCCGGGGATGTTCAGGAGGATGGAGGTGGTGGACCCGCCGTACATGGCCCCGTAGTAGATGCCGGCGAAAAGAATCATCGCTCCCGTGGCATCCATCGTCAAAGTGAAAGAGAGAAGAATAGCCATGGCCCCCAGGGGGCCCAGCCCGGGGAGCACCCCGGTGATGGTTCCCAGAATGGCGCCGATGAGCGCGTAATAGAGGTAAAGAGGCTTTAAAGCGGTGGCGAAACCGCCCAAAAGCCCCAGCCCGATTTCCCACATAACGTCTCTATCCTCCCAAGCGGAAGAAAAAGGTCTCCAAGAACCCCATGGGCAAGGCGACTCCCAAAAGGCGGGAGAAAATCAAAAAGGAAGCCACGGACATTCCTGCCGCCAGGAAAAGGGCGAACGCCCGTTTTTTCGGTTTTAAGGCTAAGAACATAAAAAAAGATACGACAAAGGTGGTTATCAGGAACTTCAAGGTTTCCAGGATCAACGGGAACAGGACCGCGCATGCCGTGATTCCGAGGATGGCCACATAATTTTTTTTCTCATCTTCGGATGTTTTTTCCCCTTTTCCTCCAAGGTCCCCTTTTCGAAATACCCGGACTATGTAAAAGCCGGTGCACGAAACCAATAGGATCCCGATGATAAACGGAATGAATCCCGGTCCCGGGTTCTTGGGAACCCCCACCTGCAGACTCAATCCCTTGAAAAAATATAAAAGTGAAAAGACGAGAAGTATGGCGGCGGTTAT
>Ga0315285_10002196_pt1 | contig 20375 bp, 17 predicted proteins | sample YL17G09_36_MG_FD_203698 | JGI IMG/M metagenome (GOLD analysis project Ga0315285, IMG submission 203698) | Sediment microbial communities from Yellowstone Lake, YNP, Wyoming, USA - YL17G09_36 | ecosystem: Environmental > Aquatic > Freshwater > Lake > Sediment | place: USA: Wyoming | collected...
CCTCTATTCCTATGCCGCGAAGGAAGGACTCAAAAATGTTGCACGGAAAATCGTGGGAAAGAAGATCCATTATCTGTCATACACGTACTATTATGAATCTTTTTACAGAGAGATGGTGAGCTTTTTTGACTGTATCCGCAATGACACTGAATCCCCAGTTCCCGCTGTTGAAGGGTTGAAGACTGTTGAACTTATTCAAACTGCGTACGAGAAGGCAAGTCAAAAGAGTGCGTAGATTGGTGGTGAACAGATGGGTAATGTTGTTGGTTTAGTCAAAGCGAATTCCTTGGAAGATCTAAAGGCTCAGGTTTCGCAAGTAACGGACCTGATCGATTTCAAACCCGAAGGAACGGTGAAAACTGTTGTCGTTAAGCCAAACTTGTGCTATTACTGGGATGCCAGCACTGGATACACGACCGATTCACGCCTCGTTGCAGGGGTCATAGATTGGGTTCGCGAGAGGTTTGGAGATGTCGACATTAAGGTGGCGGAAGCCGATGCTTCCGCCATGCGTACCAAGTACGCTTTTAAAGTTTTAGGTTATGAAAAGTTAGCCAAAGAAAAGGATGTAGAGCTTTTTAATCTTTCTGAGGATGTGCTTGTGGAGAAGACGGTTCATGTGAATAAGCGTGAGATTTCATTTAAGGTTCCTCAGCTTCTATTGAAGGCTGACTTGTTTGTTAATGTGCCGAAACTAAAAATTATGCGAGCTACTAAAATTACCTGCGCGATGAAGAACATCTTTGGCTGTATCGGTTTTCCGAGGAAAATTGTATATCATAAATATCTAGATGAAGCTATCGTTGGCATCAACAAGATTTTGCATCCGCATCTCACTATTGTTGATGGCCTCGTTGGTCTGGGACGTTATCCGGTTAAGCTTGGCCTTATTGTGGCAAGTGTCGATGTGGTCTCGGCTGATTGGGTGGCTTCGCAGATAATGGGTTACAAGCCTTCTGGAGTCAAGTTCCTGAAGCTTGCTGTCAAGGAGAAGGTAGGAGATCCTGACGGCATAGTGACTGTTGGCCAGAATCCTAGAGAATTTGCGAAGGTTTTTCCGAAGGAAGGATTTGTCGTCTCCAGACATCTGTGGAGTATTCAGTTTTGGCTACTGAATGCCTACCGCAAAGTCACAGGCGATATTGTTCCACCTATACTTGAAGATGCCTGAGAGTAAGAAGAATGAAGAAAGACATCGAATCTGATATGATTCAGGACAAGCTTTCGCTGTCGGATCCTTGGTATCAATTAGTGATGAGAATGCTTGACCCCGTTATTCGTGATCTCCGCGAGCGGCGCATAATTGAAGTTGGCTGCGGACTCGGCGGGTTTGTTATGAACATCGCTAAGAGGGGAGGAAGGATTGTCGGATTAGACGTATCAGCAAAGGTGGTACACATAGCGAGAGATTTGGCTAAGCGGTTAAAACTTCAAGACAACGTGGACTTAGTTGTTGGCGACGCTCAGTTTCTACCGTTCAAAGAAGAGGTCAGCGACATCGTTATCTGTTCAGAGACTTTGGAGCACGTGCCGGACTATGAAAAAGCCTTTGGTGAACTCTCAAGAATAACTGACAGATCAGGATACTTGTGTTTGACAGTCCCCAATTTTCTAAGTAGCGCTATCTTCGAAAATGTGATTTTGCTTCTGGTAGGACAACCGAGCTATGTAAAATCGAATGTGTGTCTTGAAGAAGAGCATGTTTTTCACATTTTTAAGCTTAAAAAACTCCTTAACGAGGAGCACTTGAAGGTCATTACTGTTCGGAGCGTTGACTTCCTACACCTCCCGCCAAAGGTAAGGAGAATCCTTAGATTAGGTGAGAGCCTTAGGCTTATTTCAGAGAAGTTGGAAACCTTCTTTGAGAAGCACATTTCGCCTTTGAGGCTCATGGGAGCCAACATCGGAGTCTTGGCAAGAAAAGAATGAACTTCTATAGCGCGCGTGCGTTGGTTGGTTGCACATTCCGCCTTTCCTAACACGCGCGAGTTTTTCGTCTCAATGAGGAGTCTTCATGTCCAATTCTTCTGAACCATCTTGCACCCTTGAGAAGAAGCCAAAGGCTACCATCGGAGTGTGTGTGAAAAACAGTGCTGCAACTATCAGTGAGACGATTAAGAGTATTTCTTTACAAGATTTCCCTGTGGATCAGATGGAGTTAATAATTGTGGATGGCTACAGCAGAGACGATACCTTATCGATTGTCAAGAGAACTCTTCAGAGTGGCGATATCCGAACTAAGATCTTCCAGGAAAATAAGGGGTTGGGAACAGCGAGGCAAACCGTTGTTGACAATGCAGATGGAGAGTACATCATCTGGGTCGACGGAGATAATCTCTTGCCAAAAGATCATGTGAGAAAACAGATCGAATTTATGGAGCAAAATCCAAATGTCGGAATAGGCAAAGCAAGATGTGGCTTGTCATATGGTGAAAGTACGGTTGCCACGTTAGAAAACATCCCTTTTGTGTTGTATGATGCAAAAGATGGACCTACAGTTTCCAGTCCACCTGCGACAGCTGGATCAATTTATCGGGTCAAAGCAATCAAACAGGTAGGCGGTTTCGATTGCGGCATGAAAGGCGCAGGAGAAGATCAAGATGCGGCATATAGAGTTCGAGCTACTGGCTGGGCCATCAAGAGAAGCCCAACGACTTATTATGAGAGAAGAGTGAAAACAGTGAAGACCCTTTGGGACAAGTACTTTTGGTACGGCCAAGGTGGTTACGACTTGTATCGTAGGCATAGAAGAATATTCTCTCTTTTCAGAATGAATCCCATCGCAGGTTTCGTGGTTGGTGTCCTGTACACCCCTCGCGTATATAGTTTAACCGAACGGAAATCCGCTTTCTTGTTGCCCTTACACTGTGCCTTCAAGTCAACTGCTTGGTGTCTTGGTTTCACCAAAGCCCAGATAACTCATTAGAGATGATCAATGTTTTCTTCTATTCATGCCGAGGAGTTGTAAAGATAGTAGACAGTCCTATAAGAAATCTCACAAATAATCATAAGATGCTAAATGAAAAACATCTTATTGAGCATCAATGCAGTGACAAGAATGAATAATAGACCTTTAGTGACTATAGGCATGTGCGTCAAGAATGGCGAGGTCTACATCAAAGAGGCTATTGAAAGCGTTGTCGATCAAGACTTCCGGCATGAACTTATGGAAATCATATTGGTAGATGACGGGAGTACTGACAGAACGCTATCAATAGTTCACGAAGCTGTTTCAGGCATAGACATCAAGACCAGGATATTCCATCATGAATGGAAAGGCCTCGGATACTCTAGAAACGTTGTCGTAAACAATGCCGACGGAAAATACATTGTTTGGGTGGATTATGACAATCTTCTACTCGAAGATCATATAGGAAAACAAGTGAGATTCATGGAGCAAAACCCGAAAATCGGAATAGCGACTGGCAGATTCAGATCTAGACCCGAGACAAACATCATCTCAACACTTGAAAGCATCGAATGGGAAGTTGCTTATTCTCAAATGGAAAACAAGATAGTGAACAGCACAGTCGGCCATTTCTGCGGAGGAGGAGGAGGTTCAATCTATCGAGTCGACGCAATTCGACAAGCAGGAGCGTACGACGCAAATATCACAGGTGCAGGAGAAGATTACGACGCCGAGCGCAGAATGACAAAAGCAGGTTGGTTACTCTACATCGGAACCGAAGCTGAATTCTATCATAGATGCAAGAAAACTTGGAAAGCACTATGGAGAGAGAATTTTTGGTATGGCTACGGTGGACATTACTTGTCTCACAGGAAAATAAAGCCTGTTGCGCCCAATTTTGCATTGACGAGGTTGAAGTTCTTCCTGTTAATTGGCTACAAACTTACGCGTAGAAAAGTGGCTTTTCTGCTTCCAGTTCAACAAGCTTTCAAGAAGACGGCATGGCTATTTGGTTTTGCTAGAGCACATCTTGAAGGTTACGGACACTAGAAAATCGCCAGCTAGGTGCAAAGTTGAAATGCGCGCGCAACAAGCCTTTGCAAAGACTACGTCAAGGACCAGCCGCTCATTCTCAAAACCACAAATCTAAAGGAATAGTCCAAAAATGAAAATCGCAATCATACTGGGAACTAGACCCGAAATCATCAAGTTCTCCCCAATCATCCGCGAATGCACCCGCCTGAGCCAAGACTTCTTCATCCTCCACACAGGCCAACACTACTCCTACAACATGGACAAAGTCTTCTTCAAACAACTCGAACTGCCCCAGGCCAAACACAACCTCGATGTCGGCTCCGGAACACATGCAGAACAAACCGGAAAAATGCTTATGGGAATAGAAAAAGCCCTCCTCAGAGAAAAACCAGATGCTGTCTTAGTTGAAGGCGACACCAACACCGTTCTCGCAGGAGCCCTAGCAGCAGCAAAACTCGGCATCATAATTGGCCATGTCGAGGCTGGCTTAAGAAGCTATGATAGACAAATGCCTGAAGAAATAAACCGGATCCTAGCAGACCACTGCTCAGACCTCCTGTTCGTTCCAACGCTGAAATCGAAGAACATTCTGTTAGGCGAGGGAGTTCCAGAAGACAAGATCCTCGTAACTGGCAATACGATTGTGGATGCCGTATACCAGAATCTGGACATAGCCAAAAAGAAGGGAATCACTCATAGCAAGCTCGGTGTAGAGCCAGGGAATTATTTCCTAGTCACCATCCACAGGCAAGAGAACGTTGACAACATAGAAAGGTTCCAAGGAATCCTGAAAGGGCTACTGAAAGTCCAAGTAGAATTCGGTTCACCTGTAATCTACCCAATCCATCCAAGAGCCAAAAAAAGAATGAAAGAATTCAACCTCAACGTAAAAGGCGTTCAGATGATCAACCCTCTTGACTACATAAGCTTCCTTCGCCTTGAAAGCAACGCAAAACTTGTTCTAACTGACTCCGGAGGCGTGCAAGAAGAAGCCTGCATCTTAGGCGTCCCTTGTGTAACTCTCAGATGCAACACCGAAAGACCCGAGACCATAGACGTCGGATCCAACGTCCTAGCAGGCACAGATCCCAACACGATCGTCAAGAAAGTACACACGATGCTCAACAAAAGCCAACATTGGAAGAATCCGTTTGGAGACGGCAAAGCAGGAGAAAGAATAGTCCGCATAGTCGAAGAGAAAATTCACCCAGCCTAGAATTTGCATCGATCGAATTTGCAATAACCCTATGTTTCATTGACCTCCCTTAACAACCTTCATCCTACAACAAACGCATTTCCAACATGGATCGATCGAGATCGCGATCTCGCGCGCGCTTACATACTGTCACTACTTTTATCGTAAGTATAGGAGAGGCGGCCGCGGTTTAACTTTTGAAAATTGAAGATAGCACGAGCACCTACAAAATTGAAAAACAAATACAAACTATTTTCCGACACCCAGATAGGGCGTATCAATTTGTCATTCATAAGGTGAAAGAGGCGCTATTCTGGAATTATTACTGTGCTATTCTTCGTGAACCAAAGGTAGTAATAGAGATTTGGGAAGTCACTGTAAGTGTTTCCATTTTAGCGCGCATGCGTGTCCCTAAAATGGTTGAAAATGGTTTTAAGTCCGTTTTTGTATATATGCGTTCATTATGGATTTATCGATCAATCGAGGTTATGGGTCCTATTTCGAAGTAAACGTTGATTCTACACTAAACGATGTTCCATTTTCGTTGACGTTAAAAATCCGATAATGATACACAGTGTTTTGCGAAAGACCCGTCAACGTTATGGAATGACTTGTTACTGGCGAAGTCTCATTTTGGAATACGCCTTGAGTATAGACTACTATTGAGAAATGGGTTTGTCCTGCGCCATTATAGATTGAGCTTTCGCTAAACATTGAAGTGGAATTATATTCTACGGCTCCATTCGCTGCCTGGGAACTTACCCAAGTTATCTGTGCCGCTGTTGCATTAATGTTTGAGAGCTGAATATTTGTAAAGTTAAGCTGTTGTGGAAGTGTCAAGTTTCCCATGTAGTTTGCAATGTCGGGAAGACCATAAGCATCACCTGGTCCGCCATAAGCCCACACGACGAAACCGCTTGCTCCGAAAGTTCTTGTTATGTTAACTATGTCTGCAAAGTTTGAGGTTGAAATGCCGCCGAAAATGCCTCCTCCGCCACAATCAGAAATGAAGGGAACGATAGGAACTTTCCCGTGATAGCCCCCTGTCATTACTGCACTGCTTAGATTCAAATAGTTTTGAACTGAATAGTCCTCGCTAGGGTCAGTCTCGTTGGTGTATATCATCGGGTTAACCATATCCAAATATCCTTTCGTAACCCAGTCAGCCACATCTTGAGCTATCCAGTAAGGCCAAAAGCCAAGGTTCACAGAAGCAAACGGCGCATACACTGTAGCACTGAACTTCAGATTTGGGTTTACCGCAAGCATCCAAGAACGCATATCCCGAACTAGATTTGTTATTGCCGTTCTTCGCCAATCCATGAAAATGTTATAGTATGGTCCAGTGGGGACTACATCGCTTGGCCAGTTTAAGTCGGTTCTGCCTGTATCCGCATAAAAGGCATCTCTGGAATAATTATCGTAACTCACATCAGCTGCATCAAAGCGGATGTAGTCAAAGTTGAAACCATCTATTGCAGGATAAGTCGTAAGAACTCCCTGCACAATTTGTTTAAGCCAGCCTTGACTGATTGGGTTTGATGGATTAGTCCACCCACTATCTATTTCGCCCGTTGACTTTACACAAGCCACAGTCGTATTATAGGAGCCGAGAAGAACATTCATACTTACCCACAATGGAATGCCGTAACTGTGACACGCCGTTAAAGCCTGCCCTATTTGGTCTCCATAGCTCATATCAGAACCAACGCCATACCACCCGCCGCTTGTAACGCCTTCCATCACAACGAGGTTAATTCCACTTGCGTGACAGTTTTCCGCAATCTTAGTCCAATTGTCTGCACCAGCCCCCCATGTGGCTAAAGTAACGAATACACCTCGTATTTCACTCTTATATGCTCTAGGCACGGATGCAGATATTCGGCCTGTGCTTGGTATGATAACATAGTTCGTCAGTTGTGAGACTGCAGAAGACACACTCAAGATTCCAGCAAATACCACCGCGATAAGGAAAAAGGCATGTCTACTCTTCATCTCTCATAACCAACTTAATCATTTTGTAGTTCATTGATTAAAGGATTATGAATGCGCTCTTCACATACATATGCTTGATCGATCGATTAGTGCATACGTCTCGCCGAGATATGGTGTCAGCGCGCGCAAGCGATTGAACGTGGTATATTAATGCTTAATATATGTTTCTGTCTAGATGTTCTACGAGCATACACTTTCTAGAATCTGCCTTTGCGGTTACGCGCGCGTTGTACAATTGATGACTACGAATTCTGGATTAGCTCAACTATCTAGCACACCTTACTAAAGAAGGAACGAGAGTTAAACAATAAGAATTGGCCAAATTGGTGAAATGATGACCAAATTCATTTCTGTTATCACAGGTTTTCTATGGAAAGAGATAGTTTCAAAGTTCCAACCTCCAAGGGGAGCTATTCAGATAGGCGAGCACACTTACGGCTCACCGACCATAGTATCTTTTCGAGAGGAGGACAAAGTCGTAGTGGGAAAGTTTTGTTCAATAGCTAATGACGTTGTCATCATTGCTAGCGGTGAACACAGATATGACAGAGTCTCAATGTTTCCTTTGAGATCTAGATTCATCGAGAAAAAAGAAAGGGACACCTACTCCAAAGGTCCGGTTGTCATAGGAAATGACGTCTGGATAGGTTTCAGAGCAATCATTCTATCAGGCGTAAGAATTGGCGACGGTGCTGTAATCGGAGCTGGCGCCGTGGTCACGCATGACGTACCGCCCTACGCGATAGCTACAGGGATTCCAGCAAAAGTCCAAAGATTTCGTTTTACTGAACACCAAGTAAAGAAGCTGCTTCAAATTGCTTGGTGGGACTGGGACCTTCAGGAAATAGTTGAGAATATTGACTACTTCTATGGAGACGTGGAGGATTTCATAAAAAAATTCTCAAATTGAAGAACAAGTGTACATGTAGCTCGCACTACGGAGAGGAATCAACCAATTGAAAGTCGGAATTTTTCACCCAGCACTTAACGCATGCGGAGGTGCAGAGTGGGTGGCACTGAATATGATCAACAGTCTCAAAGATGAAGGGCATCAGATAGTCGTTCTAACAAATGAGGGAATCGATAATGACAAAATCTTCAGAATATTCGGCGAAAGGGCAAAAGTCGATAGAGAAATTGCTTTTCCTTTTGAACTCTTTCCGGTTACAGATCTTCACAATGTATACACGGATGCTGTTCGCACACTGCTCCTAAAATCAAAGTGTGATGTATTAATTGATACTCATTCAAATGCCATACTTCCAGGCGCCGACATCACATACATACATTTTCCGTTGTCAGGATGTCTCAAAACCTCCAATGTAAGTGGACTCAGAGCGAAGTATTATTTTCCATATCTCTCCTATGAAAAAAGAGTCGCCAAGAGCCCTAGGCGATTGATTCTCGCGAACAGCAGATACACTGCAAATGCCATAAGAAACACTGTAGGCGTAAACCCGAAATTGCTATACCCCCCAATTTCAGAAACGTTCTACGCTGATCATCACGATACTCACCACAGAGAAGATCTTGTTGTGTCTGTCTCTCGGATCACACCTGAAAAAAATCTGACAGTGATACCTTCCATTGCGAGAGTAACGAACAGCAAAATCCATTTTCTTATTGTGGGAATAAAGCAATCATCAGAGGAACTAGACAAGATTTTGAGACAAATAGAAGTCAACAACGTTTCAAATAGAGTAGAAGTTCTCACGAATGTCTCTAGGGAAGGACTTCTGAACATTCTGAAGAGGGCAAAGATCTTCCTACATGTAGCGCATGGAGAGCATTTTGGCGTATCAATAGTTGAAGCGATGGCTTCAGGATGCATTCCAATAGTACATAATTCAGGCGGCCCCAGAGAATTTGTGCCAGCACATCTCAGATTTGGCACACTGGAAAAAGCTGCAATAAAAATAGAGAAGACAATCAGTGATTGGACGGTTCAACAAGCGAACCTATCTACCCAAATCGCTGAGCCATTCAGCTGTAGGAATTTCTTTGAGCGATTCTTGGAATTATTTAGGGCTTATCTCTAGAACCTTAAGTACGCGTAAAGTTGTGGTATAGGGCTGACGACACTTGCAAGACAAGTCCTTTTCAGTAGTCATACCAACCTACAATAGATGCACTCTATTGCGGTTGGTCCTCGATGGGCTAAGCAGACAATCGTATCAGAATTTCAACGTCATAATTGTCATAAAACGCGCAGATGACGGAACAGAAGAAATGATTGAGAAATATAAAAAGGGACTTGACATAAGAACAATCCTCCAGCAGAAAGGACACGTTATTGAGGCACTGAGTCTAGGGTTGCGAGAGGCGACGGGAGATTTCATAGGCTTCCTTGATGATGATGCAATACCTGCACCGGACTGGCTTCAAAGACACGCTGAGACTTATGAGCAAAATGACGTAGCAGGCGTAGCCGGTGATGTTGTTTCCGCGAAGCTTTCTGGCGGAAAGATTGTTGCTTTGTGTGAGGAAGAAGAACCTCCGTTTTTGTATCCCCTTACCAGGGTGGGTCTTCATTTATGGAATAGACCACTACCTGGCGCGGAAGGATACTTTACATACATCACTAGAGGTGGTTATGTTATGACTCTTGGAAATATGGCCTATTGGAGAACGCATCGTCCAGTTAGGTCATTCCTTGGAATGGGCGCGAACATGAGTGTCTTGCGTAAAGCGATTGATGGTTTTGTCTTTGATAGTTCATGCATATTGGGCGCAGGTTGGGAGCAGATGCTCGCATGGTATGTCTGGAAGAAGGGGCACAATATGATCTTTAATCCTAGGGCTGTGGTATTCCATGTTGCTCATGGAGAGACTTTGAGTCGTTCTCTTTCCGTCAGAAGAACAACTCTGCATCAAGCAGAGAGCGAATTGTTGTTCTATCGACTTTACGGAAAAGAAGAAGGCGTTTCGTTAATGTATCACATTGTTTCTATGCTTTATAGCACTGCTTTAGCACTGAAGAAGAAGGACATACCCCGAATAAAAGGCATTGTAACAGGTAACATAATTGGACTAAAGCGTTTCATTCTTGGGTCTTCCAACGTTGAGGGTGCAACTTTGTTGGGGTTGGAGGCGATTTAAGATGCTAAATGGTTTGCTGAAAAATGTTGATAATGCCTCGAAAATCTATTTTCTGACAATAACTGCTTTTTCCCTCTCCACCTTAGTTTTTGCTATCTTGAATGTTGCTTGGGCTAGGGTGATCGTTGGATTTGTATATTTGATGTTTGTTCCAGGGAACGTTATAGTTAGACTGCTTGGGATTCGTGATCTCGACTTTTTGAAAAGTACTTTTTTCTCAGTTGGATTGAGTAGCGCTTTCGTTATGTTATCTGGTTTATTACTTAACTTTCTTTATCCTATGGTGGGCATCAGTAATCCTTTTTCGTCTACTATTTTGCTTGTATCAATTATAATCGCGGTTGAAATTATGGTTGTATTGAAGGTGACTTTGATTAAGGGCAAATCGCTGACCCGTACAGTTATTCCAATTAAAGCATCAAAATCTTACATTGTTACAATCTTGATGTCAGTCACGCTTCCTGTGCTTAGCGTTGTGGGCGCTTTTTTTGTTAACATTTACGGCAACAACATTGTTTTGCTGTTAATGATAGCGTTCGTGCCAATAGTATTTGTAGTTGTATGCTTGCAACGAAGGTTAATCGGTGACGGGTTGTATGTCTTTGCGTTGTTTATGATTGCTTTAGCGCTACTGTTCCACTCGTCACTTATTACTAGCTATATTTATGGCGGAGACATTCATATGGAGTATCATTTGTTCGAAATAACTCAAGTGAACTCTAGGTGGTCTCCAACAGTTAATTCCACAGACCTTGGGTACAACTGGCTAAATGCGATGTTGAGCATAACTATTCTCCCGACTTTTTATTCAAACATATTGGGAATTGACGGAACCTGGGTCTTCAAAGTCATAGTGCCCACCATTTTTTCGTTTGTGGCCATAGGTTTATATCTGATGTATAAAAGAGAGTTTGGTTCTAAAGTTGCATTATTGTCTGTCTTTTTTTTCATGTCAAACTCTGTGTTTTTCACTGATGTAACAATTGGCAACTTGCGTCAAATGATGGCTGAAGTGTTCTATGTTTCAATCTTCCTTGTATTACTAGACAAGCAACTGGGAAATCGCAATCAAACTATATTGTCTATTATTTTTGGCACTGCGATGGTTTTTTCACATTATGCAACTTCGTACCTGTTCTTATTTATGATAATCGGAATGTGGCTTTATGGCACCCTTCTCAAGAAGAGCGAGTGCAAGATAAAGCCAAGCGTCATTGTATCATTTTCGGTTATCATGTTTTCATGGTACATTTATATATCCAATTCCGGACCTTTTAGGGGACTTTTGGAAACCTATAATTGGGTGGCAGGTAGTTTCATGAATCAATTTTTAGTTGCAGGTTCCAGAGGCGAAACCGTGATGGTGGGTTTAGGACTCGCAGGCTTTTCTACTTTTTGGCATTTACTTGGACGAGGCCTTTTTTACATAACAGAGTTTTTGATTATTGTAGGTTTCATTTTCTTGATATTGAAACGCAAGAACAGAATGGTCAGCAACAAGTATTTTTCACTGATCTTCCTTGACATGGTTGTGCTCGCAGCATGTTTAATTGTTCCATCATTTGCCAATACATTGAATATGACTCGCTTTTACCACTTAATATTATTCTTCCTAGCGCCGTTATTTGTGATTGGTGGTTTGGAAATATCGCAGCTTATCCGTCGAAAAGTGAGAATTGAAATAGGTACCGCATTGATTTTGTGTATTCTGATTCCATTCTTTCTTTTCCAAATAGGATTTGTGTATCAGGTGGCTGGAGATATTAACTACTCGATACCACTAAACAAGGATAACATGGGATTAATCCCCTATGTCTCGGGGTCAGTTGTTAGCCCGTATGATGTTGCAGGTGCGAAATGGGTTCTGAAAAACGTTAATTATACAAATACACCTGTCGGTAGTGATTTGGTTTCTAGCCGTGCTTTGAATTCTTATGGTATGATTTACTCAAATACTATAGACAAATTTTCAAATACTACTACAGTGAAATTAGGCGAGATTATCTTTCTCGGGTGGATCAACATTGTGAAGGGAACAATTGCGGATGCATACGGCGGAGAGTATAACACCACTGCAGTCATGAATATTTTCTACCCACAAAATATAGTGTATTCCAGCGGTGGTTGCATTATATATAAGAACCCTGGCTAAAATCCTAGAAATGCGCCTAGCTTATCTTTTATTCAGTTATCTTTTTGAACTCATTGGAAATTACGTAAGTATTTCCAAAGAAAAACACTAAAAAAAGCTATTTGAGGGAATACTTTTGAGGATTTGTGCGATATCCAGCAGTTTTGTCTCATGGGGCGGGGGACCGGAAATTTCATTGCATTACCTAAGTCGATATTGGATAAGACAGGGTCACGAAGTATACATTTTATGCGGTTCTGATCCCAGAAATGGATCGAATGGAGTAAAAGTTATTAAACTTCCTTTTCTCTCAAGAAGCGTACGCTAGCTCAAGAACTGTTTAGCTTTGAATCTCGTGTTTCTTCGCAAGTCCCCCTATTCCTTTTTTCAAAGAGACTTTTGGGGTAACATTGCCGCTTTCTTGCTTTGAAATGTCTACATGGCTATGTTTTATGTCGCCTTTTCTGGGTTAAAAGTAAACTAATCTCAAATGAGTTTTATTCGTAATTTCTAATAACGTATTAGCCAATTGATTTATCGTCGTAGCTTTGCGCGCGCGCTTTACCTGTTCCGATGTTAAAGGTTTCGCCCTCTATCCAATTTTCGAATCGAATAAACATTTGAATAACGTCTTAACTCTTAATTGGTGCAATCAATCATGAGTAAAGCAAAAACTTTGCAGCAAGAGTATTATAATTCTTTAGTGGAAAGAGTGAGGCGCCAGCCTCAAAAGAAGAGGTATTTCCGAAGAGAAGTTGAAGATGTTTACTCTCTTTTCTATCAAGATCTTGTAAGTAGTTTTCTTCCACAGAAAAAGCAGAAAATATTGGTAGATATTGGTTGCGGAACGGAGCCACTGTACAAAATTCTAGAGCCCATATGTGAGTCTTATGTCGCATGTGACATTTCGCGTTCTTCATTGAATGTTCTACGCGGAAAAGGCAAAAATGTCTCTGCAATATTGTGCGACGGTGAGTCTCTTCCATTAAAGGACTCTATTTCTGATTTTCTATTTGGCAGTCACTATATAGAACACGTGGTTAACCAAGAGAAAGCTATTTTTGAAATTGAGCGGATATCTAAGCAAGGTGCCTTAATCTTAATTATGACACCGAATAGATACGGGTTACCTGAGTTACTTCTAACAATTATGGGCAGTTACGGTCTGTTTCAACGCAAACGTGTTGGTCATATCAATCTTCGTACACCAAAGGAACTTGAAGATAAGATAAATGCGACCAAACACCTTACGATAGTATCAGAATCATGTACAGGAATATTTCATTTAGGGGGGTTCGACATTCCTTTGATAGGAGCTTACCTCTCTCCTGCCAAATTGATTGCGTTGCTGTCTTTCTACAACATAAAGCTCTCAATAAGGATTCTTGCTTTTGAACAGAGAATTGCTCAGGCTAATAGAATGATAGCTCACGACATCATCATGTTACTTAGAAAGGCACAACATGGTTCTGCGTAGGTCTAGTGATTTAAATGTCAAAAAAACTTCAAATCGCTATTCGAAACAGAATAGGGGTAAGAACCATTGTCAAAAGTCTCCATGTATATTCGAAAGCCAAGGTTCGCAAAGGAAAGAGAGGAATAAGCAATTTCATCATAAACGGGAATACGATAGTGGACTTGGAAAGAGAGGCTGTGATCATAAACAAAGGCACATTCTTTCTGGGTCTAAGACCACGATATTTCCCTTTTCCCGAGAAGAAACCATGCGGCCTACAAATGCATGAAAACGGCAAAATAATAATCAACGGTTTAGTTAATATCGCTACAGGCGTCATGATATTGTTGTTCAAGAATACCCTGCTGGAATTTGGGAACAATGTCTTCATCAATGCAAATTCCAAAATAATTTGCGACGAACACATACGAATTGGAGATAACGTCACTATCGCTTGGGATGTGGAGATTATGGACTCAGACATTCATAATGTTCTCAGGGAAGGTTTTAAAAAATTAAAACCAGTTGATATTGGAAATAATGTTTGGATCGGCAGTAGAGCTACTATTCTGAAAGGGGTCAAAATAGGAGACGGTTCCGATATAGCTACTGGAACCATAGTAACAAAAGATGTGCCAGCTCGCTCCCTAGTTGCGGGTGTGCCTGGCAAAATAATTAAATCAGGCATACAATGGGCAGTTTGAATTTGGGCAGCGCAAACTTATTTGGGTGGGTGTTGATGCACACATGTTGAATTCCGTCAAAGATAAAAGCCAAGGTTCTTACGTTCATGCTAATGTTTTGTACGTCACCTTTACAAATCGCTAGAAAGAAAAGAAATTGCGCGGGAAGTCTCCTAATTTAGAAAAACTCCCAAATTCGCGCGTGCTTTTAGTAATGCGTATAGGCTGTTTGGTTTTTGCTCGTTTCTTCTTAGGATGTTTCCATACTTGCTAACAGGTTCGGGCTATGTGTCGCTTGTCGCCATGAAACGTGATAGTGGGGAAAGCGAGCAAAAAGGCAGGCCAACTGTTAAAAAAGTGACTTCTAAATGAACATTGCTTTGCCACCGAGAAACCTTGATGAAGGAGCTAGACTACGACTTCTGTAGTTTGCGAAACTATATTATAGAAGAATGTTCTATTTGCAGTTCTCACAAGTCGCCATAAATAACTTGACAATATCATCCTATGTATCAAAAACACTGTTCCATGGCAGTTTAATACTTCAATGAATTGTGCTATTGAACTGTTAGGAACCAGCATGTTCTTTCCTAAAATACTTGTCATGTGGGGGCGCCTGCTTGAAGATTTGTGCGATATCCACTGGTTTTGCCTCGTGGGCCGGCGGACCAGAAATTGCTTTACACTATCTAAGTCAATATTGGACAAAGCAGGGCCACGAAGTATACATTTTATGCGGCTCTGGTCCCAGAAATGGACCGAATGGAATAAAAGTTATCAAACTTCCTTTTCTCTCAAGAAGATATTTTGATAGAATACCTGGCATTGATAGAGTCTTGTTCTTCCTTCCTACTTTTGAACTTGAAAGTTTCACTTTGCTGCCTTTTCTTTTACCGTACTTAAAGAAGATAAATCCTCACGTAGTGCTTACCGTAACCCTACCCGAAACGATAGCACCTTTGATGCTTGGATATCCTACAGTCATGATTAGCCAAGCTGGAACTTGGTATCGCTTCAAATTATACGAGAAAGCTGACATGATAATAGTCAATGAACCTCTATCGCTTATGAGATTGCGCAGATTAGGTTTCAAAGTCAAGTATATCCTCAACGGAACAGAAATCAAAGAAAGCTCAGCAGAGAGCCTTGAAAAATTGCGGATACGTTACAATATACCTGATGATGGAATAAAAATCCTCACCGTCGCTCGCTTAGATAAACAAAAGAGAATTCATCTACTCATCGAAGCTTTTAAACTACTTGAAAAGAAGGCCACGTTGATTGTTGTTGGAGAAGGACCAGAACTCGCAAGATTGAAAGAGAAAAGCACTTTCACGCGTAACAAAGTCATCTTCTTAGGGAATGTGCCTCATGAAGAGGTTTTGATGCTTAATGAAATCTGCGATGTATTTTCTCTCCCTTCTTTTAGAGAAGCATGTCCTCTTTCCATGATAGAGGCGCTGTGTCTGGGAAAGTCTATAGTTACTAATCCTGAGCCGAGAAAGATTTTTCTTTTGGGTGATTATGGGACTTTCGTAGATGTTGAAAATCCAAGGGAGTATGCATCAGCTCTATTAAAGGCTACCTTGAAAAAAATTGATAGGAACTCGCTTGAATTTAGGAAGCACATAAATCAATTTTTGTGGGAAAAAATAGCACAAGAGTACATCGTTATGTTTAAGCATGTCTTGGAAGACAAACGTAATGCTTGGGCGAAGTAGCTTTATGAATAAGAAATTCGACTACGAATACTTCCACGGTGTAGGTAGCAACTATCCCAAAGAAGGAATTATTGATTTTGAACTGCAATTCAACGTAATAGACTGGCTTATTAATCATGCTACCGCGCTTTGTTGGAGGTCGGATGTTCCTTTGGGCAACTCGTACAAGTTGCTGTTAAAAGAGGATTTGATGCTGTAGGTATTGACATTAGTGACTACGCAATATCTGAAGGCAGAAAGCATTTTCCTCTTTTGGCAGATAGACTTATCGTTAGCTCAGTTGACGAACTTAGTCGTTACTTTCGTCCTAAACCTTTAATGTTGTAGTAATGCTAGAAACAATAGAGCACTTGGCTAATCCAGAGCGTAGTCTTCGCGAGATTTGGTATACGCTAAAACGTAGTGGTAGATTAGTTATTACGACACCTAGCCCAGAAAGCGGCAAAAACGATGTTACGCATATATCTTTGAAGTCATTCGACGAATGGTTGCGATTGCTTAGAATGGTCGGATTTAAACCCTATCTGTACTGTTTTATGCCGCCAAGAAGTAAATGGTTAAATGGATTACTACAAATAAGTTATTTGACTTTATTTGGCGAAGAATGGAAGGGCATTACATGGCGTTTAATAGCGGTTGGTATAACATTCTGGCAATAAAGGTTGAGGAGTAATGAATAAAATATCTGTGGGAGTGGTAGGTTGCGGACCCATGGGCATTACCCATATAACTAACTTCTTAAACGCTAAAAATGTAAGAGAAGTATCTGCCTGTGACACATCTGACAGTAGGTTGAACAGAGTAAAAAGATTGTACAGGATACGCACTTTTACAGACTTTGGCGAACTTCTAAAAAAAGTTGATGCTGTTTGCATTGCTACGCCCAATTCATTACATTATCAACAAGTTATGGAAGCGATTAACGCCAATAAACACGTCCTTGTAGAGAAACCATTGGCAACAACATCTACAGAAGCTATGAAATTGGTAGAGCAAGCTGAACGACAACGTGTAATATTAGCGGTTGGGAACCAAAAAAGGTTTAACCACGAATACTTCAAAATAAGGCAAGATTTGAAAAGTGGAAGGCTCGGCAGACCTGTGTTTATCAAAGCTAGGATGATCGGAGCAGGTCCCTACAGATTTCACAAAGCAGCAACTAACTGGTATTATTCTAAGGAAAAAGGCAGTGGTGCTCTCTTTGATTTAGGTCCACACATGATCGATCTAGTTCAATGGGTCTATTCAAAATCCATACCGAAAGTCTTGGGTGCTGCTCTAGGCAGCATCTTGGACGTTCCTGTTGAAGAATACGCTTTTTGTTTACTTCAAGCTGAAGGAGATGTTGTTATAGCCATTGAAGTTGGCTGGTTCGCAAAGTCTCCAGATGAAAGCTTGGAAATTATCGGGACAATGGGTCAAAGAACAGTTAGAAATACCCAAACGATGAAGCATTGGGCTCTCTCAAAATTCGGATCCTCTTACTTTAAAAACTCAGATCATTATTGGCTAGATCAAGCTTTCATAATCTCTTGCTTAAAAAATAAGTATGTTGGATTTTTAGCTACAGGGGCAGACGGTGCAAATTGTATTTCAGTTATCGAAAAAATTTATGCGTTCTTTTCAAACCAACAGAAGAGAGAGTGATCTTTTGTCACGCGTTAGCATTGTACGAGTGAAAAACAATAAAATTAAAATGTCTGTATATCGAGCATTGGATCTTCTTAATGCTGGCAGGTTAAACAATGTCAATTCTGTGCTAATCAAACCCAACTTATGCCACTACTATTCTTCAGATACTGGAATCACTACAGACGTCCAGGTTGTTGGTTATCTAATAGACTACATCCGAGACAGAATGAACACAAACGCAAGAATAATAATCGGAGAAGCGGACGCCACTGAAATGAAAGCGAACATCGCTTTTAAGCTGCTTGGTTATGAAAGATTGGCAAATCAAAAAAAAGTTACTCTGTTAAATCTTTCTCAGGATAAAAAGGTACGAGTTGATGGCAATTTTATTAAAGAAATACCTGCCACAACAAAAGAGGTGGATCTACTGATCACTGTACCTAAATTAAAGACTCATACAGACGTAAAAATGTCATGCTGCTTGAAAAATCAGTTTGGTGCAATTCCGTATTGGCGAAAAACAATATTTCATAAAAACCTTCATAAGGTCATTGTAGAAGCCGCAAAATTCATGAAACCTCACATTTGTCTAGTTGATGGTGTTATTGCTTTGGAAGGGATGGGACCGATTGCCCAAGGAACCCCTCTGCGAATGAATTTGATTATTGCAGGAAATGACCCAGTAGCTACCGATTATATTTGCACAAAAATAATGGGTCTTTCAAAAGTAAAATATATAGAACAAGCCGAGAAGGAAGGAGTAGGATCAACTAAAAATTTAGAAGTTGTTGGAGAACCAGTGTGGAGTGTCAGACAAAAATTTAGAGGTGTCTCGCCCACACTACGATTAGCGATGTATGCTAACAAATTTGGCTTAGGCTCCCTTGCCTTTATACTAAAACGTTTCTCAAAGGATTATTAGAATTTCTATATAGAAACCAAATTTAAATTACGGCATTTCTATGTCTTGTAGGTTTTAGTACACAGAAGCTCAAGGACTTGTTTATTTCTGAATACCGTGATTCTTCGTAAGTTCCTCTAGTCCTTCTTTCAATGAGATTTTTGGATTGTAGCATAGCTGCTTTCTTGCTTTTGAAATGTCTGCAACACTGTGTCTTATGTCACCCTCCCTCGGCTTGGAATGAACCAGTTTCAGATGAGGCTTCTTGGCAATCTTCAACATGGTCTGAGCCAACTGGTTTATCGTGGTGGCCTCACCACCCCCAATGTTAAAGACCGCGCCTGCCATCTCTTTCTTCAGAGCAAGCATATTTGCCTCAATGACATCTTGGACATGAACAAAATCTCTGGACTGTTCGCCGTCACCAAATATTTCCGGAGTAGTGTCAGAAGCTATCCGACTCATGAATCGTGTGATCACGCCGCTGTAACAGCCATCACTCTGTCTTGGACCATAAACGTTGAAAAACCGGAAGCAAACTGTCCCGAGGCCGAAGACCTTATTGAAAACGGTGACATACTTTTCAGCGGCCAGTTTCGACACTCCATAGGGAGAGATTGGTGCCAAAGGGCAATCTTCCTTAAGAGGCAGAGTCTCTGCCTCGCCGTACACGGCACTGGAAGACGCAAAGACAAAACGATGGACCTTTGCTGCTACACAGGCCTTCAAAAGGTTCAATGTCCCATTGACATTCACGTCGTTCGTCAGCAGGGGGTCTCTGATCGAATCTGGAACGCTCACCAAGGCAGCGTAATGAAAAACCGCATCGACGCCCTTAACTAAGTTCTGAATAAGCCCAACGTCACGGATATCTCCCTCAACAAAATGAAAGTCGCTTCTCCCAACATTATGCCTGATATTCTCGAAGAATCCTCCTTGCAGGTTATCAAGAACAGTTACTCCTATGCCTTCAGCCAGCAGACGATCCACGAGATGACTTCCAATAAATCCTGCGCCTCCAGTCACAAGAACGCTCAAGTCGCCCCTCACGTCAACACCACTTAACATAACCGAACGCAGAGAAAATTTAAACCTTCCCAAAAGACTTCTGAAGAACCAAGCAGGCAAGCGAAAATGGAAAAAGCTTTTGAGATGGGCAAATCCTCGGCGACGGGAAGCTTTCATCTGCTGTTAGGCGTGGCAACATCCACCATAATAATGGCAGTGGGAACGGTCATTATGACAAGGCTCATGTCCCCTGCAGAATATGGGCTTTACGGCGTGGCACTGATTCCGTCATTGATGATGAACCTGTTTCGAGATTGGGGCATGAACTCTGCCATGACAAAATACATAGCCAACTGCAGAGCTTCAGAAAAAGACGCAGACACACGTAATATTATTGTTGCTGGACTAATCTTTGAGGTCGCAACTGGCCTAATCCTTTCATTTCTCTCACTGTTCCTCGCAAGTTTCATAGCCTCCACAATCTTCCACAGGCCCGAGTCAGTGCCCTTCATATCCATAGTCTCAATAACAATATTCGCAGGATCATTACTGACAGCAGCCCAATCAAGCTTCATAGGCTTCGAAAGAATGGAACTCAACAGCTTCACCGT
>Ga0315285_10002197_pt1 | contig 20374 bp, 12 predicted proteins | sample YL17G09_36_MG_FD_203698 | JGI IMG/M metagenome (GOLD analysis project Ga0315285, IMG submission 203698) | Sediment microbial communities from Yellowstone Lake, YNP, Wyoming, USA - YL17G09_36 | ecosystem: Environmental > Aquatic > Freshwater > Lake > Sediment | place: USA: Wyoming | collected...
AGACCGGCTTCGCCGACGAGGCGTACCTGGATTCGGAGGCCGCCATCACCGCCTTCCAGGCGCGCCAGGACATGGTGTGGAAACTCCACTACATGCCCGACCCGGCCGAGGCCGACGCGCTGGGCGCGGGCGGTGGCCTGTTCGAGGGCGGCAAGGTGGCCATGAACCTGACCGGCGGCTGGGGTTGGTGGAACTATCCCGGGCTGGAGGAGGAGTTCAACTGGGCCGTGGCCGCGCTGCCGTACGGCGGCCCGAACCGCCGCGACGTCGTCTTTACCGACCCGTGGATGATGTCCGCCAAGACCGCGCACCCCGACGAGGCCTGGGCATTCCTCAAGTACGTGGTGTCGCCCGAGGTCCAGCGCGGGTGGATGGAACTGGTGAAGGCGCCGCCGGCCCGCAAGAGCCTGGCGGAGGACTGGTACAAGCAATTCCCGACCATGTCGCCGGAAGAGGTGAAGGAACTGCACCTGGGCGCGCTCAAGTACGGGCGTGAAAGCCCGAACCACCTGCTCGTCCGCTTCGACCAACTCAACCAGGTGGTAGGCTCCGCGCTCGACCCCATCTTCAACAACGAGGCCAGGGCCGCGGACACGCTGCCGGAGGCCAACACGAAGTTGGAGGAAGCACTGAAGCAGATCAAGGCAGAGTACGGGCCATAGTCGCTATTACGGGCATCTGGCAGCGCTGGAGATATGCTACGTTCAAAAATGGATCAACGGGACAGCGGCCGGACCAGGAGCGCGTAGATATAGCCCAACTCGCTCCAGGCCAACAGAAAGTCACCAACGGGGACGGGGATCGGAGTGACGTCTGCTGCGGGGTCCAGGATGTGCACAAACTGTTCATCTATGCCTCCGACGACAACGGCGTGTTGTGAAACGCGGCCGCGCCAATGGGGGAATTCACTGGCCTGGACGAACACGATAGGAGGATTGCCGCGTGCCAGGTGTGACTGCAGGTCGTCGAGGTCGCCGGCGGTGAAAATCACGTCCAGGGCGTTTGAGCCCAGACGGGTTACGTTGGAGGCTGGCGCGCCCAGGGGAGGGCGCACGTCCAGTTCGCGGGCCAGGCGGTCCTGTGTACGGGAGAAGTCCAGATAGGCCAGCACCATCTGGACACACGCTGCCAGGCAGTAGCCATCATCCGCTTGTGGATAGTATGGAACGTCGAGGAGATTACTGGAGGGAAACGCCATGCCGTCTCATCTCCTCCACAGTACGTTCGGTGGCCAGAACTTCACCGGTGGTGGCGTCCACGTCTACGTATCCGATGGGACCGCGAGGCGGGTGAGAGAGGGAGGTTACGAAAGCATCGAAGCGCCAGACAGGCCGGTCTTCGGATTGAACCAGGCGCGGTTGATCGGCCATCACCATATTGCCCACGCGCTCGACCAGCCAGCGGTTGGCCTTGCGGCGGGCCATACCCTCGTCTACGGCCAGGCGGACGTGCTTGCGGAAGAGATAATCGGCAAAATCAGCCACCTCCTCGACGGCAGGAGGAGGCAACAAGCGTAGCAACTGTACGATTGATTCGACATCGGTACTCATATTCCTATTATAACCTGGAAGGGTAAATCTATCAACCTGCCACTCGTCTTACCCGGATGAATGTCTCGGACGAAAGGGGTAGCTAATGCCATTTCAGCCCGAAGTTGATCAAGAACTGGTCGTTGACAACGTGACCTACCGCATCGCGGAACACCTGGCGGCACCAGGAATGCCCTACGGCCAGGAAGGCCGCCAGGCCATCGTCTACCAACTGGCAGCGCAGGATGGCGCAGCGCAGGCGCTCAAGGTCTTCAAATCGCGTTATCGCCTGCCAGCATTGGTGGGGCAGGCGGACAAAATCGCCCCCTTCGCCGGGCTGTCTGGCCTGCAGGTCTGCCAGCGCGCTGTGCTCACCCCCCAGCGGCACACGGCACTGCTGCGCCAGCAGCCCGACCTGACCTACGCTGTGCTAATGCCGTGGGTGGAAGGTCCCACCTGGATGGAAGTCCTGGTGGAGCCACGCGCACTGTCACCCGAAGAGAGCCTGGCGCTGGCCCGCTCGCTGGCCGAAATCCTGGCGGGGATGGAACAGAATGACCTGGCCCACTGCGACCTCTCCGGCCCGAACGTGCTCATGCCGGGCCTTCTCCCCTCTCCCTCTCAGGGAGAGGGGCGGGGGGGTGAGGGTGGAGTTGCGTTAGTGGACGTCGAACAACTCTACGGCCCCGACCTGAGGCGGCCAGAACTGCTACCCGGCGGCTCCCCCGGCTACGCCCACAAGACCGCGCCTGATGGGCTATGGGGCTCCACCGCCGACCGCTTCGCGGGAGCGGTGCTCCTGGGGGAGATGCTGGGCTGGTGCGACGAGCGGGTGCGGGAGGCCGCCTGGGGGGAGAACTACTTCGACCCACAGGAGATGCAGCGGGAGAGCGAACGGCTCCAGGCGCTGGTCGGGGTCCTGGAGGAACGCTGGGGCACAGGGGTGGCGAGGCTGTTCGAGCGCGCCTGGCGCAGCGAAGTGCTGGCGGACTGCGCAACGTTCGGCGAGTGGCTGGTGATGTTGCCGGAGGAGGTGCCGGCCCAGGAAGCACCTTCAGTGAGCGTCGCGATCGAGGAGCCCGGGCTTGGGCGGCGGGGAGCCGCCGAGGATGCCCTGCGGGTGCTGATGGACCTGGGGCGACAGTTCGAGGAACAGGGGCAACTGGAGAGCGCACTGCAGACCTACCGGCGGGCCTGTGAGTTGGCCCCGGCGGGGGGCGGGCTGGCGAAGGAATTGGCGCTCATCGTGCAGGACCTGGAGGGGAAGCAGAGGGAAGCAACCGTGCCTGAGTCACCGCCGCTACCGGTGGAAGAGGTTGTGGGAACCGGCACCCCTATTCGTCCACTGGCGGAGGAAGCGGAGGCCGAAATTGTACCCGCAGAGCCACAGCCTTCGCCAGAAGAAGCGATGGCAGCAGAGGCAGAAACTGCTGCCCCACTCCCGGAGTTGCCGTTGGAAGAAGCAGCAGTAGAACCCGTGGCTCTTGCACCAGGGTCGGCACTGGAGGAGGAACTGGCACTGATCGCGGAAGGTGTGAGGGCGAAGCCACAAGAGGAAGCGCCCCCCCTTGAGTTGCGGCCACCGGTGGTAGAAGCGGAGGCCGAGGTTACCGTCCCGCCAGCAGGCGAGGAGACTGACCTGGATCGGCTATTCGACGACGGATTGGCTGCGTACGAGCGAGGGGAATGGGCAAAGACGAAGGAATTGCTGCGTGAAGTGGTACGGCGACAGCCGGTTTATGAGCGGGATGGGTATGAAGCAGCAAGAACATTGCTGGCGGAGGCAGAGCGGCGGTTGGCTCCAGCACGACGGAAGCGTGTCTCTGGGTGGGCATGGGCGCTGCTCGGGTTGGTATTCGTGATAGCATGGATTATCTACTCAAACTATCAGGCTGAACGAAGGGCTTTGGTAGAAGCGCTGAAAGCAACCGCCTTAGCCCAATATCAGGCCACGGTTACCGTGCAAGCTCAGGCCACAGCCACAACCCGAGCGCAGGCTACGGCGCAGGCGCAAGCCGCAGTTGCAGATTCTTGCAACCCCAGTGCTGACCAGGTGGCTCTATTTGTGGATGCAAACTATGGTGGCCAATGCGTGGTGAAGGGTGTTGGGCAGTATTCTAATCCCAGCGCCATCGGCCTGCCAAATGATTCCATTACCTCGATCAGGGTTGGTAGCAACGTCCAGGCCACCCTTTACGAGCACGATGATTACCAGGGACGTTCTGAGACCTTCACAAGTGGAGATTCCAGCCTTCGGGACAACACCATCAGCGACGATGCAGTGTCCTCGGTAAAGGTCCAATGGCGCACCAGCGCAGTGGAAATCACTGCCACAGCGCAAGCCCAAGACCGGGCCACAGCACAAGCCCGAGCCGCGGCTACAGTTCAGGCCCGAGCTACGGCCACAGTGCAGGCCAGGGCAACGGCGGCGATAACTGCAGCCGAAGTGACGGGCACACCACGTCAAATGACCACCATCGCGGATAGCTCGCCGTGCTCTGACATCATCATGGTTGGTAGCGCAGATGCCAAAGTATACAAAATAGACATAGGTACTGAAAAAATCATTGAGAAAACCACTTTATCCAACATACAGATGGGTCTCTTGGCGTGGAACCAAACACGCAATGAAGTATACGGTGCGGACTACAATGGCGACGTAGTGTCAATCGTTCAGCCAGATCCACTGCGCGAGATTGGATCCATTAGACAGAATGTTGGGTGGAATGCGTACTCTATTGCTGTTAGCCCAGATGGGAGCGTTATGTACCTCACCTTTTCCTGGGGTGGAGACAACGCATCTTACCGCCAAGCAGTTGTGCTTGATCCAGTAGCTAGGGTTTCTGTTGGTAAGGTTCGTCTAACTGATACTTATGGTGAAGCATATTTGGCGTTATCATCGGATGGTAAGTACCTGTACGTCTCTTGGGATTCAAACATCGATGTTTATTCCACCTCGGATATGTCCTTGATCCAACACAACACCCTTGCAGCTGGATGGAGCGGTCGCCTTGCCGTTTCTTCGGATGATCGCTACTTGTACATTTGCCAAGCCGATCAACTCGTCAAATGGAACATTGGCACTGGCACCACTGAGGAGATAATATCATTGCCCGGAGTAAGCGGATACTCATGGATTGAAATGTCAGATGATGGCCAGAGGGTGTGGGTTGGTAGCTCCAATGCGAACCGTGTCTATGAGGTCCAAACATCTTTTGCCAACTATAGAGCCATTGACTTGCAGGGTATACCATACAGTTTCGTACAATCCAGCGATGGTTTGTGCCTATACTCTACCAGTTTTGAGGAAGGGGTCTCGGCAGTCGATCTCTCCACTGGTGAAATAGTCCGAGCTATTCCGAATATTCAATATGCCACGGGACTGATAGTGGTATCATACGAAAGACAATGATCGGGCAGCACCTGAGCCTAGATCTCTGCAGCTATCCAGAGCATAGAAAATTGCTCACTCACTCAACCAGCCAGCGGTTGGCCTTATGGTGGGCTGCATGTTCATCTACGGCCAGGCAGACGTACTTGCGGACGAGATTAATCGGCAAAATCAGCCACCTCTTCGACGACCGAAGAGGGCAGTCCGGTGACATTATCATTTGACTTGACGCGCCTGCAACCCGTCCTATCCGGATAGATATCTCAGGCAAAAGGAGTAGCCAATGCCATTTCAGCCCGAAGTTGGTCAGGAACTGACTATTGACGACGTAACCTACCGCGTCGCCGAACACCCGGCCGCGCCGGGGATGCCCTACGGCCAGGAAGGCCGCCAGGCCATCGTCTACCAACTGGTGGCGCAGGGTGGCGCAGCGCAGGCGCTCAAGGTCTTCAAGCCCCGTTATCGCCTGCCAGCATTGGTGGGCCAGGCGGACAGAATCGCTCCCCTAGCCACTCTGCCCGGCCTCCAGGTTTGCCAGCGTACCGTGCTGAGCGCCCGGCGCCACGGGGACCTGTTGCGCCAGCATCCCGACCTGACCTACGCCGTGCTGATGCCCTGGATCGAAGGCCCCACCTGGATGGAAATCATGCTGGGGAAGCGGGAACTGCAGCCCGAGCACAGCCTGGCGCTGGCCCGCTCGCTGGCCGAAATCCTGGCGACGATGGAAGAGCACGGCCTGGCCCACTGCGACCTCTCCGGCCCCAACGTGATACTCCCGGCCCTGGCCCAACCGGCAATCCATGCTCCACGCTCCGCCATTCGCCATTCGCCATTCGCTGTTGAACTGGTGGACGTCGAGCAACTCTACGGCTCCGACCTCAAGCGGCCAGAGTTGTTACCCGGTGGCTCGCCTGGTTACGCCCACAAGACCGCACCCGACGGCCTGTGGGGCTCCACGGCCGACCGCTTCGCGGGGGCGGTGATATTGGGAGAGATGCTGGGCTGGTGTGACGAGCGAGTGCGAGGAACGACCTGGGGAGAGAATTACTTTGACCCCCAGGAGATGCAGCAGGACAGTGAGCGGTTTCGGACACTGGTCACAGTCCTGCAGGAACGGTGGGGGGCTGACGTGGCAGGGCTGTTCGAGCGGGCCTGGCGCAGCGAAGTGCTGACGGACTGTGCGACCTTTGGCGAGTGGCTGGTGATGATACCGGAACAAGTACCCGTCGCTGTCCTGCCACGCTCGCTGGCAGAAGAAACACGAGAGGAAATGAAAATAGCCCCTGAAGCCAGCGAGACCGCAGTACGGGCACTGATGGAAGTGGCGCGGCGGCTGGAAGCGTTTGGGAACCTGGGAGGGGCACTGGAGAACTATCGCCAGGCCCAGGCGATGGTTGCGCCTGGGAGCGGGCTGGCGGACGAACTGCGGCTGATTGTGCAAGACCTGGAGGCGAAACCAAAAGCACAGGCTGTGTCAGCACCTTTGCCGCCTGAGGAAGATCAGAGGGCGGTCACAATCTTCCCACCTGTGGCTGCGGAGCAGTCTACCCTGGACGTCCTCTTCGACGATGGCTCGATGGCCTATCGGCGAGGAGAATGGGCAAAGGCGAACGAGTTGCTGGCCGAGGTCGTGCGGCAGCAGCCGGACTACGAACGGGACGGACAACGAGCGCAGGGGCTACTAAACGAGGTTGAGCGACAGCTGTCGTCCCAGCAAGAGAGTAAGTGGACTTTGGGACCTTGGTGGGCACTGGCAAGTGCCTTGAGTTATGCGATAGGCTTGTATGCTGCGGTCTTCGTTGATGACTCTGCCGATGTCGTTCTGGGTAGCGCTATAAGCCTGATTGTGGCAATCGCCGTACTGGGAGGCGTGACCGGAGTTACACAGTGGCTGGTCTTGCGTCAGCGAATCCGGAAAGCAGGCTGGTGGATACTGGCGAGCGTCTTGGGTTATGGGACGGGCTTTTGGCTGGGTCGAGTTGCCGCAGACTCCGCTGTGCCTTTCTTCATTGGCTGGGGTAGAATTGAGTGGTTAGCTATAGCGGGTGCTGTATGGGGAACCACGGCTGGAGTCGCACAATGGCTGATCCTGCGACAGCGAATTCAGAAAGCGGGTTGGTGGGTACTAGCAAGTGCAACGGGCCTGACCATAGGCTTGCCTGTGCTGGCCCTGAAGTGGTGGGTCGGCGTCTGGCCTGTGTACTGGTGGGGCTTGGGTGCGAGCGTGGCTCACGTAAGAATATCTTGGATCGTGGGTTGGACAATGGCTGGGGCCATATATGGGACGATCACAGGGCTGGCCCTGGCCTGGCTGGCCGGAAAGCCCAATGATTCAGCAAAGTCTAACCTGAGGCCCCAACCCGCGAGGAGAAGACAGCATGAACCTGGAAGGCAAGCGACTGGGTAAGTATGAGTTGCACACCGAGATCGGCCGGGGCGGCATGGGCATCGTCTACCGCGGGTACGATCCTGACCTGGCCCGGCCGGTAGCGGTCAAGGTCCTGGCCCCCAACCTGGTGGGGGACGAGAATTTCGTCCGGCGCTTCTTGCGCGAGGCACAAGCCGCCGCCAGGCTCAAACACCCCAACGTCGTCACCATCCACGACGTAGGACGGCAGAGTGGTTGGTACTATTTCGTGATGGAGTACCTGGAGGGCCAGCCCTTGAGCTACATCCTGCGCGAACGGGGACGGCTGCCGGCCGACGAGGCGCTATCTATCCTGGGCCAACTGGCCGGCGCGCTCGACTGTGCCCACGCACAAGGGTTGATCCACCGGGACGTCAAGCCGGCCAACGTGATGGTGGACCCCCAGGGGCATATCACACTGACGGACTTTGGCTTGGTCCGGGCCGCTCAGGGGGCGCGGTTGACCACCACCGGAACGACGATCGGCACGCCGCAGTACATGAGCCCGGAACAGGTCGCTGGAGAACAGGTGGGCCCGCCCGCCGACCTGTACAGCCTGGCGATCATCGCCTACGAACTGTTGGCCGGGACGCCCCCCTTCGACGCCGACTCGACGCCGGCCATCCTGTACATGCAGGTTCACGAGCCACCACCTCCGATCATCACCCGTTGCTCCGATCTGCCACCGGCGGTAGACAAAGTCTTGCAGCGAGCACTGGCCAAGGCCCCTGCCATGCGTTACCCATCAGGAGAGGCATTCGTGGCGGCATTGACGCAGGCGCTGCAAAGCCCGCCTCCTTCCGCGTTCGCTATTCAGCCTGACGAGCCATCCACCGCGGTGATGGCATGGGAGGCCGTGGCGCCCGCTCCTACTACTCCTCTGGCCTCCGCGCCACAGGTCGAGGAGCCACCAACGGCCGGTGTCAGAGAAGCAACGCCAATCTCGATTGACGGGAGATCACCAGGTATGCCTGAACCACCGGAGTTCGAGCGCGGGCCGCGTGATTTTCGGAGGCCCCCTGAAGCAGAGATTGAAATGCCGCCGCCGACCCAGGCACCTCAAGCCCCTTCGACGTCGCTTACCTCGCTGCTGTTGCCGGCCGGGTTCACGATCGTGGGGCTGATCGTGATGATCGCCGTAGGGTCTTCCATGGGAGGCTCGGCCATGCTCCTGAGCATGGCGATCTCGCTACCCATGATGCTGGGGTCATACCTGGTCTCGTTTATCAACTACAACTCCCAGAAGCGCGCGTATCAGCACAAGGTGAAGGAGCGGGAAGACAAGTATAAAGCGATGCTCGATCGCCAGCGCCAGGACCTGGAACACTTGCGCGATCAGACGCAGGCAGCGCTGGTCCACAACGACCCCGCTCCGCCGGATTGCCTGGGCCTCGTGGAACGGCAGGACCCTCGCCGGCTGTGGGCGCGCGAGCCTTACGACGACGATTTCCTCACGCTGCGCCTGGGATTGGGCAGGCGACCTTTCCAGGTCACGGTCAAGCCTCCCAGGCAACCCTCGCCCCTGGAGCCTGATCCCCTGATCCAGGCGGCCGAGGAGCTGGCCGCAGAGTTCGCCGAGGTGCCCCAGGTGCCCGTCACCCTGCCTGTGCGCCAGGTAGGGATAGCAGGACTGGCCGGGTCGCGCCCGGCCGTGTTGAACGCCGCCCGTGCCCTGGCCCTCCAGATTGCCGCGCACCATTCGCCCCGCGACGTCAAGATCGTGGCGATTTACCCTGCCTCCGAAGCCGAGGAATGGGAATGGCTGCGCTGGTTGCCTCACACCTGGTCGGATGACCGCAACCACCGGTTCCTGGCCCACGGGGACGCCGCGCACGATCTGCTCGCCAGTTTCTACGAGATGCTCAACCGGCGCAGGGTACAGATGGAACAGGACAAAGATGCCGCGCTTCGGCAACCTGGCCCTAACTTCATCTTCTTCCTGGCTGCCCCTCGGGTGGTCGAAAATGAGCCAATTTACGCTCTGTTACTGAAACAAGGGCCTGCACTGGGGGCATTCCCCGTATTCTTCGCCGACCGGGAAGCAGGCTTGCCGAGACAGTGCCATGCGAGGGCCGCGCTGGAGACCGGGCAACCGACCTTGAGAGTGCCCGGCGCCACTTTGTGGCCTTACGACGCGGACACCGTATCTGTGGAGATGGCCGACCGCTTCAGCCGGACGATGGCGCCGATCCGCCTGAAGCACCATGCAAAAGCGGAAGAGATTCCCGCTACCGTGCCGCTGCTCGAAGCGTTAGGGATTGAACGGGTGGAAGATCTGGCCGTTTTGAGTCGCTGGAAAACGAACGATCCTTACGACTCGATGGCGGTGCCAATCGGCAGGCGCGCTGGAGGCGAACTCCAGTACCTGGACCTGCACGAGCCACGCAGCACCAAAGAACCTACCATCCGATACGGTCACGGCCCCAACGCGCTGGTCGCCGGCACGGTCGGCTCCGGTAAGAGCGAGTTGTTGCAGTCATTGGTGGCCTCTCTGGCGGTCCACTACCATCCCCACGAAGTGATATTCGTGCTTCTGGATTTCAAGCCGCCCGGCATGGCCGAAGCATTACGGAACCTGCCCCACGTGGTCAACGTGATTGACCTGAACGAACTCGACCTGGTGCCGCGTGCGCTGCAGTCGCTGGAGGAGGAACTGAAGAGGCGCGGACGCCTCTTTAAGGCAGTCGGAGTGGATCACATTGACGATTACATGGAGCGTCATCGTAAGCACGATCCACGCGCCAGGGAGCCACTTCCGTACCTGGTGCTGATCGTGGACGAGTTCACGGTACTCAAGCAGAAACTGCCTGAAACCATGAACAGATTCGAGCAGGTGGCGATCCGAGGGCGCGCGTTTGGATTCCGCATGATCCTGGCGGCGCAAAAACCGGCCGGCGTGGTGAGCCAGCAGGTGGATGCCAACACCGCGTTGCGGCTCTGCCTGCGCGTGGCACGGCCGGAAGACAGCCAGGAACTGATCAAGCGCGACGATGCCGCCAGGTTGACCGGCGCCGGCCGGGTCTACATGCGGATAGGGCAAGACGCAGTGTTCGAGTTGTTCCAGTCGGCCTGGAGCGGTGCGCCTTATGCGCCCGGTGGCTACGTCGTCAGCGATCCCCACGAGATCGTCGAGGTCAAGCCCGACGGGAGCCGCCATCCCTTGCGCCTTTCACCCAGGCCAACCGTGATCCAGGAGGCCGATACGCAGTTGAAGGCCGCGGTCGCGTACATCCAGGAGGAAGCCCGGCGTGAGGGCATCCAACGGTTGCCAGGGCCGTGGCTGGAGTTGCTGCCCGTCCGCCTGGCGCTGGAAGGGGTACGGCCCGCCAGGGGGTGGGATGGGAAAGCCTGGCAACCCGTAGACCGCTGGCTGTGCCCGGCGATCGGGCGGCAGGATGACCCGGCCACCCAACGCCAGCCGCTCCTGGAGCCGGACCTGGGCCATAAAGGACACCTGTTCGTCTGCAGCGGCCCCGGTTTCGACAATCGCCAGATCCTGCGCACACTGGTGACGAGCCTGGCGATGGACCATTCTCCGGCCGAACTCCACCTGTACGGCCTGGACTTTGGTAGCCTGGGCCTCCAGATCTTCGAGGGGCTGCCCCACACGGGCGCTGTCATCCGCAAAGACGAGCCCAGGCGCATCGGCCGCCTGTTCCGCTGGCTCCTGGAAGAACTGGCCTCGCGCAAACGCTGGCTGGCCCAGCACGGCATGGGGAGCCTGGCGGAGGCCCACGCGCAGCGCACCGGCGCTGGCGACGCGCCGCCCGCGCTGGTGCTGGTGGTGGACAACCTGTCTGCGCTGGGCGAAGATCTGGACACCATAGATCTTCTCGCTCAGTTGGCCCGCGACGGGCTCGCCGCTGGCATCCACCTGATCCTGGCCGGCGACCAGACGGCCGCGCGGTTCTCCAAGGTGCTGGACAACGTCGCCCTGCGCATCGCATTCCAACTGGAGGAGGTGGCCGATTACCGGATGCTCCTCGGCGAGTACCCCCAGGACCTGTTTCTGCCCCGGGGCGTGCATGGCCGCGGGCTGTTCAGCGGCCCGCCGCCGTTGGAATGCCAGGTGGCGTCGCCGGCAGGCGGCGGGCCTGCGGGCGACGCGGAAGTAGAACTGGCGGTGCTGGTGGGCGCGATGAAGCAGGCCGGGGCCGCAAGCGGCGGCCGGCCACCGGTATCCATCGGCGTGCTGCCGGCGCGGGTTCTGCTGCGCGACCTCGTGGCCGGCCGGGCTGCCCCTCAAGCAGCCTGTCCACCTGCCGCCCCATTGTACGTCCCGCTTGGGCTGGACGACCTGACGCTGGAGCCGATCGGCGTTGACCTGGCAGCCGACGGCCCGCACTTTGCGATCGCCGGCCCCCCGCAGGGCGGCAAGACGACGGCACTCGTCTCCTGGGTGCTGGCGCTGGCCGAGTGTTTCCCCGAGGAGATGGTGCAGTTCTTCCTGCTGGACACGTTCAAGGGCAGCCTGGCCGCCTTGCGGGCCCTGCCGCACGTGCGGGGCTACGGTGCCATGGAGCAGGAATACGTGGACGTCCTGGCGGAACTGGACGCTGTGCTCGAAACACGCCGCAGCGGGAAGCAAGTGGGGGCGCGCCCGGCGCTGGTCGTCGTGGTCGACGACGCGGAATTCCTGACGTCCGACAACGTCAAGGACAAACTGAAGGAATACGCGCGGCGCGACCACCCCTTCGGTTTCCACATCATTCTGGCGGGAGCGGCGGCCGAGATGGGGCAATACGATACGTTCCGCATGCAGGTCCGGTCGAACCGCTCGGGGCTGCTGGTGGGCAGCAACGACCTGATCCAGGACGCCGGAATTTTCAACCTAACGCTCCCGCGCGACCAACTCAGCCAGGCACTCCCGCCCGGCCGCGCGTACCTGGTGCGCCGTGGGCAGGCCAGGCTGGTGCAGGTCGCCACGCCGGGCGATCTCGCGGCCGTCCGAGAGTGGGTCGGCCAGATCGCGGCGCGGAAACAGCCGGGCGCGCAGTTCGCTGCTGGCGGACAGATGTAATTACGGGAGTGCGTATGCCCAACTGGCAACCGATGTGGGATGACGTGCGTTGGAACCACGGCGCGGCCGAGGCCGCCATCGCAGCGTTGCGGCGCGCGGCAGACGTGCTGGATCAGACCGCCGACGAGCGCGCGCGTGTGGCGGACGAGGCCAGGGCGGAGTGGCGCGGCCGCTACCGCGACGAGTTCGACGACAAGTTCGCGCAGATGCTCCGGCGCGCGCACGAGATGGCCGGCGAGTATCGCGATGCGGCGAACCGCATCGCCCGTGCCGGCCAGCGGGCGTACGAGGAACAGCGACGGCGCGAGCGGGACCGTGAGCGCTGGCGCATGGAGAAGGAGGCGGAGGAAAGGGCACAACGACGGTAGCAGGGAACGCGGTAAGCGTATGAAGACCCACGCAGGCTCCCGGCCCGCGCAGGGCCGGAGGACGTTCAAGTTTCAATCTCAAATCATTCTTTAGGAGGCAAAAACCATGTCAGAGCGAGTGCTATCTACACAGACGGCCAAACAGTCCATCCAGAAGATGCTGCAGATCATCAACGGCCCACTGACGGAACAGATTGACGCGCTCAACCGCGAGGGCCAGACATTGTCGGATCCCAACGTGTGGGACGGGCGGCTGGCGCAGCAGTTCCGCAGCGAGTGGCCCCAGACGCACAGCGCGCTGTTGAAAGCCAAGGAAGCGGTCGAGCAACTGCGCGCCAACAGCCAGAGGATCAACCAGGACATCATGCAGGCAGGCGGGGGTTAACTGCCCGCCCGGCAGGCTGGCCGGTTTCGCAGCATGAGATCGACCAGGCATTCAACCGCCGGCTTTTCGCGCCTGAAGCAGGGGCGCGGCTATTGCGCCCCTGCTTGATGGCAAAACAAATTTCAACGGATTGTAGTAACGACTTCAGTCGTTGCCATATCGAAGAAGCGACTGAAGTCGCCACTACGGACTCATTGCACCCATTGCGGTGAGGTGCTAGAGAGGTTGGGGAAGGAGTGGCCTATGGCACAATCTGTCAGTTCGGCCGAGCCTGAGAAACTCTTTCGCTACTCGAATTTTGGTATGCAAGTGGACCACGCGTTGGACCTGGAGGCCATTCGCCTGGCGTCCGCACTCCAGCATTTCGAGGCCACGTGCACCGAGCCGGGCTTCCAGGTGGGCGCCGGCCACCTGGGAGACGGGCTGCGGGGGTATGCGGGGCAAAGCGAGTCTGTAGACAGTTGGGTGCGCCAGGTGGGCCATGGTTTTCAGATGGCGGACCGAGGCTCGTTTGGCACCGCTCTGTGGCCAGGCGATGTGATCCGCATCAAGTGGCCACTCCCAAGGTGGGTTGCGGGCGTGATCTCGCTGATCCCAGTGCTGCCCGCTTTGCCTGGCTGGATAGTAAGGCTTCTACCTCATCTGCCCTGGCTCAGGCGAGAGTACGTGACCGTGCTGCCAGAACCAGCACCGACACCAGTGCCAGCACCGACACCAATGCCGGTGCCAAAGGAGCCTGCGCCGCAAGAGATACCAACCGATTCAACGCCTCAACCAGCACCTACTCCGAGACCGGCGCCAATGCCTACTCGTGAGTCTGACAAGAAACCAGGCTCACAACCTCTACCCGAAGAAGGTGAATCGTCCCAATTTACGCCTACTTCCAAGCCAACCTTCGAGCAATCCCCGGTGCCGTTTGATCAGGTTACAGGGATCAACTGGTACGGCAATACGGAGTTCGCCTATCACAACCGAGCCAATTACTATAGCCAAGTGCAGGGTCTGCACTCTGGGCTCGACTTCGTAGTACTAGCGGGTACTCCGATCACAAGCACTGTGAATCGTCCCGGGAAGGTCATTTCTGTGAACGGAAAACCTTATAACTATAAGGCTGGACCTGGCAGTATTCTGGTTGACTATGGCGATTTCATGGTCCTGTATGGGCACACGTCACGCAGCGATGCTAAGGTCGGAGACACGGTTGAACCTGGACAAATCGTGGGCTATACGGGAACCGACGAGTACGGCACTGAACACCTTCATATGGAGGTTATCAAGAAGGATCCTGGATGGGAAGCTTTGTCCCAAGAGAAGAAAGCTATTACACGGCCAGGAAGTGTTCGTACAAATCCTGTTCCATATCTTGCTCCTGACTTGCGCAAGCAGCTGGAAGAAAAACAGTGGGGTGCATTCCATCCGACCGCGGACAACAAGTGGCAGACCCCTGACGACCAACCGGATATTATACCAGGCAAGCCGTACGTGATTTGATAGTGGAGATAGCTCATGGACGAAGATACTTTCACTCTAACCTTCACCCCGGCGGAACTGGCCTTTGTCGCCGGTACGTTGGGCGCTGCGCCCAAGTTACTCGAAGACCCTTTCGCAGGCTGGCCACCCGAGCGGACCGAAGCCGCCCTGCGACAGGCCCAGGAAGCGCTGGCTGCCCGCCAGTACATTCAGGTGCAGCCCGACGGGTCTATGGCCCTGGACACAACCGTGGCTGCCCTGGTCGGAGCGCTGGCCTTCGCCGAGGCGGCCCTGACCGTCACCCGCGCGGTTGGCGCCGAAGAACAGCCCGCTGCACGCCGGATCCACTTGGCAGCGGGGCTGCTCGTGGAACAGGAGCAGCAGCGTGACGGATCGCACGGCCTGACGGCAGTGCGTGACGGTGAGGTCGTGGCCCGGCGGCTGAAGGAATACCTCCGCCTGGCCGGCCAGCCCGCTCCGCCTGCCCAATCCTGGACGCTCCCTGCGTCCGGCGTGGACGAGGCGCGCTACGTCGCAGCCGTGGAAGGAGAAAGAGCGTGCGCCGAATTCCTGGCAGGTGTGGGCACGCCCGCCGCCGTCGCTTCCTCGCTGGCGCAAGCCTTGGCCCATCCCGTGTGCCAGAGCGCCCTGCTGGCACTCGCCTGGGAAGCAGAGGAGGCCCGGCGCCTGGATAGCCTCATGCTGCTGGAAAGCCGGCACGGACTGTGGCTGCTCCATCCGCTGGCGGGCGATGACGAGCCGCGCCTGGAAGTGCTCCCCTGTGACGCGGCCGGCGCCGCGCGCCGGGTGGAGGAGTTGGTGCGCCTGGTCCTGGGACACGGGTAGAGAGGTGGCGTATGCCCAACTGGCAACCGAACTGGAAGGACGTACTTTGGAACTATGGCGCGGCCGGGGCGGCCGCCGCGGCATTGCGACGTGCGGCGGACACGCTGGATCAGACCGCCGACGAACGCGCGCGCGTGGCGGACGAAGCCAGAGCAGAATGGCGCGGCCGCTATCGTGACGAGTTCGACGACAAGTTTGCCCAGATGCTCCGGCGCGCGCACGAACTGGCCGGGGAGTACCGCGCGGCAGCGAACCGGATTCTGGGGGCCAACCAGCGGGCGCGCGAGGAGCAAATGCGGCGCGAGCGGGACCGCGAACGCTGGCGGCTCGAGAAGGAAGCCGAGGACAGGGCACGGCAGCAGCAGGCGCGCTCACGATAGCCTGAAGTTCGCGAAGAAGGAGCAGGTAGTATGGGACAACCCATCAGTTCAGCCGAGCCTGAAAAACTCTTTCGCTACTCGGACTTTGGAGTGCAGTTGGACCACGACCTGACCGTAGAAGCCGCCCGTCTGGCCGCCACACTCCAGCACTTCGAGGCCACGTGTACCGAGCCTGGCTTCCAGGTAGGCGTCGGCCACCTGGGAGACGCGCTGCGAGGCCATGCGGGTGAAAGCGAGTCTGTGGACGGTTGGGTGCGCCAGGTGGGCAAGGGTTTCCAGATGGCGGACTGGGTTTGGTCCGGTACCGTCCCAAGGCCCGGCACTGTGGCACGTACCGCCTGGCCGCTGCCTGGGTGGGCAACTACCACGATTTCAATTCTCACACTGTTGCCACTGGTGTCCATACCTGGCTGGCTGGCCAGGCTCACGCTTTCCCTGCCCTGGCTCAGGTCGAGCCCTGGTTCGAGACTACCGGAGCCGGTACAGGTCGGAGACTTCCCAAGGTCCGCGAGAAGCGGGTTTGGCAGATTGCTTGAGGAGCCAGGCGCACCGGCCAAGAAGAGTGGGTTTGGAAGACTGCTTGAAGAGCGAGAGGCTGAGACCGGAAGTGGTCAACCCGCTGTTCAGGCTCCATCTACTCAACCCCCAACTACTCAACCCCAACCTGTACTGGATAGCGACCGCTGGTGGCACGATGTGCCGGTACAGAGCCAGCAGGGCCTCAAGTATGGAAAGAGTGCAACCGCTTATGGCTGCACACCTACTGCAACCAACATGATCCTTGACTATTGGCACGCCAGAGACCCGGCCAACAAGACGATGTCGGCACAGGAATTGCTGGACAAGAACGTCGAACAACGCAAATTCGACAGCACGGGCATGAGCGCCACCCACATTCTTGATGAGGTGAGCAATCTGGGTTATGGAGTTGCAAAAGACCATCCTAACTCGAAGGATTTCGACGCTTTGAAAGAGGCGGTCGCTCAAGGTCCTGTCATTGCCATTGTCAAACTTGGTATGAAGACTACGGGCACCAATCACGCTGTAGTCGTGACCGGGATCTCGCCAGACGGCAAACAGGTACGCGTCAACGATCCCTGGGATGGTAAGTCGCACACCTATTCCCGGGACGAGTTTAGCGCATCGTGGGGTGCAGACTTCGGCAAGGACGCACCCAAGAACAATTTCGTGGAGATCCGCCCTTCGTAGGTAATGAGGTAGTATCCATGCCTTTCCAACCTGAAATCAACCAGGAACTCGTGATAGATCGCGCTTCGTATTGCATCGCCGAACACCCGGCGGCTCCTGGCGTGCCCTACGGCCAGGAGGGCCGCCAGGCGATTGTGTACCAGTTGGCGGCCGGCGAGACCCGCTATGCGCTGAAGGTATTCAAGCCGCGCTACCGGGTGCCGATGCTGGCGTCGCTCGCCGACCGGCTGAAGGAATATGCCAGCCTGCCCGGCCTGAGTGTGTGCCATCGGACGCTCTTGACCCCCGAGCGCCACGCCGCCGTCCTCAAGGCGTACCCCGACCTCACCTATGCGGTCCTCATGCCCTGGATCGAGGGACCCACGTGGATGCAGGTGTTACTCGAGAAGCAGGAATTGGCAGCGGAGGACTGCCTGGCACTGGCCCGCTGTCTGGCCCAAATCCTGTCCAGGATGGAGCAGGAGGGCCTGGCCCACTGCGACCTCTCCGGCCCCAACTTGCTCCTGCCTGCCCTTCTCCTCTCTCCCTCCCAGGAGCCTGTCCTGAGCAAAGCGAAGGAAGAGGGGCCGGGGGGTGAGGGCCATCTCCCCTCTCCCAGCCTTGGGAGAGGGGCCGGGGGTGAGGGTACAGCAGCGCTCGTAGACGTCGAGCAGATGTACGGGCCAACACTGCGCCGCCTGCCGCTGTTGCCCGGCGGCTCCCCCGGTTACGCCCACAAAACCGCCCCGGACGGCCTGTGGGCACCCGACGCCGACCGCTTTGCAGGCGCAGTTTTGCTGGCGGAGATGCTGGGCTGGTGCGACGGGCGAGTGCGGGAGGCCTCGTGGGGAGAGAACTATTTCGACCCGGCCGAGATGCAGCAGGACGCCGACCGCTACCGCCTGCTGGCGGGGGCGCTGCAGGAACGCTGGGGCGCTGGTGTGGCAGCGCTCTTCGAGCGAGCCTGGTGGAGCGAGACGCTGGCCGACTGTGCGACGTTCGGTGAGTGGCTGGTGACGCTGCCGGAGGAGGTGCCGGTCGCGAAGGTAAGCCGTGTGACTGCCCCAGCCAAGGAGGCTCAGACCGGGCAAGAAGAGGCCGATCGAGGCACGTTCAAAATGCTGATGGACCTCGCGCAGCGGCTAGAAGAGCAAGGGAACATCGCGGGGGCTGTGGAGGTATATCGGCAGGCTCAGGCGATGGCCCCGGCAGGGAGCGGGCTGGCGGAGGAACTCGCACTGATTGTACAAGACGTGGGAACGAAACTGGAAGAATCCGCCGCTTCGGCGTCGCAGCTGCCGTTGGAAGAAGTTGCTGCTCCTGTTCCACAGGCATCGGTGAAGGAAACGGCAGTAGAAACCAGTGTTACCGAGCCACCGCTTTCGCTTGAAGGTACAGAGCCAGAAGTCGCCACGCCTATCCCGCAGCCGCCGATGGGAAAGCAAGTGATGGAGGTCACCATCTCGGCTCTGGAGCCGCCGTTGGGAGAAGAGGCAAAGGAACCGATTGCTCCTGTCCCTCGATCGGCACTGGAAGAGGAACTGGCACTGATCGGGCAGAGTGTACAGGCAGACCAGAAAGTCGCCGCCCCTGGATTGCAGCCACCACCAGCTCCTCACAGGCGAGGAAGAATGCCTGGGTGGGTTTGTGCGCTGGGCGGACTGATATTATTGGGGTTGATAGCAGCAATAGCCGTGACGGTAAGCCGAATTGGAGGGCGACAACCAGTGGCGACTCAGCCAACGGTAGCAGCTACTGTGGTTGTTCCCCTGGGTGCTGAGGCTGGGCCGACACCAACCACGGCTGTGGATCTGTTGGACCAGGTCTTGGCCGCTGGCAAGTTGCGGGTCTCCAGCGATGCCAACTACGCCCCACAGAGCTTCCTCGACGAGAACGGTAATTGGTCCGGGTTCGACGTCGAGGTGGCCCGCGAGGTCGCCAAGCGGCTGGGAGTCGAGCTGGAACTGATGGCTATTGACTGGGACATCATCACGGGCGGGTCTTGGGACGCCCGCTGGGACGTGAGCATCGGCAGTATGGTCGCCACTGAGGAGCGAGGCAAGGTGCTGTGGTTCACTAACCCCTACTACTACACTCCTGCCGGCTTCGCGGTGCATGCCAGCAATACCAGGTATACCGAGGTCGAGGATTTGGCTGGTGCTATCATCGGCGTGGGCGCAGGGACAACCTATGAGCGCTGGCTGAACAAAGATCTGACAATTGCCATCCCCGGCTACAATGTCGTCTTCGCTGATTGGAAAGCAGGTGAAGTGCGACCTTACAGCACTGACGCGGAGGCAATCCATGACCTGGCGCTGGGAGATGGTGTTCGCCTGAATGCAGTGATGGGGCCCGTTCCCACCTTGCAGGAGGCTATCAAGATAGGCCAGCCGCTCAAGTTGCTTGGTGATCCCACCTTCTACGAGCCATTGTGTTTCGCGCTTGACAAGGCCCGCGGCCCCAGCGACAAGATGCTGACCAAACTGAATGAGATCATTACCGCAATCCACGAAGACGGCACGCTGACCAGACTCTCTATGCAATTCTATGGAGAGGATCTGACCTTTGCCGTTCGTATGCCAACAAGTGCACGGGAGCCTACAGAGGCCCCTATCGAGGCACCAACAGCGGAGAGTATCAAGGTTGCCTTGTTGGCCCCGCTAAGCGGCGATGTGGCGACCTTGGGTGAGTCTGTCAGGAATGGTGCTATGATGGCGATTGATGAATGGAACGCCCGGGGTGGCATCCTGGGGCGGCAGATTGAGGCCATCGTCGAAGACAGCCAGTGCAGCGCCGAGCCGGCGGTGAGCGCCGCCAACAAGGTCATTGACCAGGACGGTGCCAAGTACATTATTGGCGAGGTCTGCTCCAGCGCTTCCATCCCCGTCTCCGACATTGCGACAGCCAAGAGCGTGCTACAGATCAGCCCCACGTCTACCAACCCCCAGGTCACCGTGGACCAGGCCGGCAATGCCAAGCCGACAGTCTTCCGCGCCTGTTTTATTGACTCCTTCCAGGGTACGGTAGCGGCCAGGTTCGCGCTTGAACAGCTGGGAGCCAAGACTGCCGCCGTGTTTCTGGATCAAGGTAACGAATACGTCCGGGGCTTGGCCGAGTACTTCCGCCAGGCCTTAGGCGGGGGGTGGGCAGGTCGTGGTCTGGGAGACCTACACCTACGAGGACCAGGACTTCTCAGCCATTCTGACCAAGGTCAAGGATGCCAACCTTAACGTCCTCTACCTGCCGGACTATTACTCGACCGTCAGCAATTCCCGTTTTGATCTCTGACTTGAAATCAGCAGCACTTGAGCTATAGTTGGGGCGCGTGAAATGTGCTGGGAGTCCGCTGGATTCTCTCGAAGTTCAGAGCAGAAAGGGTTGCTAATGTCT
>Ga0315285_10002198_pt1 | contig 20374 bp, 14 predicted proteins | sample YL17G09_36_MG_FD_203698 | JGI IMG/M metagenome (GOLD analysis project Ga0315285, IMG submission 203698) | Sediment microbial communities from Yellowstone Lake, YNP, Wyoming, USA - YL17G09_36 | ecosystem: Environmental > Aquatic > Freshwater > Lake > Sediment | place: USA: Wyoming | collected...
TATAATCGATACCATCAAGCCGCTTCCGCCTTTTTGCCAGTTGTTGAGCGTAGCCAATTTCACCGCGTATTGATTGTTGCTGTCCATGGTCGCAACCCGGACATTTCCGGTCAGAGCTATAGTAGGCGAGAACGGCGAAGATCCCACTCCCGGTAGCGCTGTCCCTGTCGCCGCCCAACCTGTTCTAACAACCCCTGTTAAATCGATTGCGTTGATGTAATGAGCGGTAGTCCCTGTGTTTTTCACCAACACGTAGATGTACCTCTCGTCGGAGCATATGGCATCGATGGAATAGGTTCCTGCCGGGAAGAAAGTTGCCAGCGAAATAGAACTGGCAATGGTTGGTCCGATTGCTTTGAAATGATACAGCGAGAAATTCGTATTATCCGCGACAACTATTTCGCGCGTTCCGTCTGCCGGATTGAATGTCATCGCTATGTCACGCAACGCCAGTGTTCCTCCCAGACTGACCGAGTTAGGCCACGCCCACGGGCAAGCCCACGAATCGTTGTTGTGACAAAGTTGTGCCGCGATAGATCCTGGCGTTGCGTAGTGGCTAGAGCTTCCGCCGTGGAGCGTTTTGAAAAACGGATTGTCCTTGAACTTGAGGTTGTTGATCTCCGACGCTCTTGAGGTTGTCAGCAGTGGGTTCTTAAAACTCCACGCTCCGCTGACTATCTCAGCCGTTGCTCGTTCCGTCCGCTCATTAATGTGGCCGTAAAGCGCAACAAGAGCTTGATGTGCCTGGCCTCCCGCGAACGACTCAGGCGTTCCCGCGATTGCCGCCGCAGTGATCGAAGTGTCGGGATGTTGCGGTGCCGCTCCGCCTATGTGACCATCTACTGCACCAGCAAGAGCATCCAAAGCTCCGGCGACGCTCGTGCTGGACCAACTCACGTAGGTTCCGGTGTAATCTGTGGCGGATATAATTGTGTCGGCTAGAGCGTTCAACATATCCAACACTCTGTCGATTGCGTCGTGCGCGTTGCCGAAATGAATTTCGCCTGTGATGACACCATCGTACCGCAACCAGTCCTGGCGTCTGCTGTAATCGAAGTCAGAATTGAGAATGGCGGTGAAGCCGTCTGCTACCAGCATGTCGGCGAGCAGCACCGCGTCGCCCATCAGTGGAGCAGGAGTGGCGAATCCTACCGGAGCACTGGTCCCGAGTCTCACGAAGAATTCGTATGATTCGAGTTGCTTCGTGTACACGGTGACGTTGTTGCCGTCTAATGCTGGTTCCGTGTACTCTCGCTTGGATCTCAAAAAAACCGAGATGTAGCGTTCTTCACCGGCTGCGGGATTTGAATCGGTTCCGAATTCGTCCTTGGAGCAATCCACACTGCTCAACAGATCCGATACGTAGCACCGCTGCCCTTCCGGGTCGTAAGCGATTCCCGGTCCGTCGACATCTATGGTTTTGTCTGGAACCGGTGCGTGCTCAATCGCGTCCAACCCGCCGACGATACCAAGAAGGTTGTTGTCGGTGGATAAGGCATGAATTGCATCCTGCGCTTGTTCGAACACCCAATCCAATTGGCTCTGCGTTACTCTCTGGCGGAAAAAAAAATCGAATAAATTCATGTTTTACCTCTTCTTTGAGAATCCCTCTACTCCAAGAGTTCGGTAGTCACTTCCAATTCGCTCACACCCAAGACCCAACCGTCCGGCCACGGCAACGGCAGTACCGTTCTGATGCTGATTAGGTGCGTGTGCGCGGGACGCATGTACTCGGCTACCTTTCTCACAATGTTCTCCTGTTCTGAAGTTAGCACGTTTTCGGTTTCAATGTCGAATGAGTACTTAATAAACGAATCATCCGGACCCAAAATCGTGCCGCCCACATACCCGATCTCCTCCGTATCGAAATCCACAAGGGAGTTGGCGATTCCTCCCGTGACTTGAATTGACGCTTCTTTGCTGGCGTCCGTGGAATAAATCACAACCTGTGCATGATCTGTCCCTTCGATAAGAGCGGTTGAAAATCCCAGAGCTGTTTGTGTCGCCGAGGCCTGGACTTGAATTGATGCCAACTCCCCTCGCCTAATCGTTTCCGCCATCACCGCTCCAGATTCGTCCCTGGCCACCATGATCCCAAACAGGTCGGCACTGATGCGAGAGGCGATTTCTGCCGCTGTCGCCGCTCCTGAGACAGCGATGTCTTCGGTCCGGAACATCACATCTCGCGGGACGATCTCGCCGTGAAAAGTGATTTGCAACAAGTCTCCAGGTGATATAGCGAAAGGCTCAACATTGGTCCCTAGCACCGTCGCAGATTGGCCGGGAATAGCGGCATAGGCTCCGGCTCCCGTGGCTCGCGCCGTGACCGCTGCGGCGACCTCCGCTGCTTTAGCATCCGTCTCGTCGGCGAAATCAGAGGCCACCAGCGTCACTGTTTGCGACACTCCCCTGAGTCGGAAGGTCAATTCCCACGGTTTCGCCAAGGATGTGAAATCCCACGGCTCCCAACCTTGACTCATCACCTCGGCGATTCCCCCGCTACCCAATTCGTCGACGTCCAATATCCATCCTTCGGATGCCAGATAATCGACAACATGGACGATCTCTCCCAGCAAGAAATAAACCGTTTGTTCGATTCCCCAGGCCGTTCCTTTTGAACCATAAATATCAACGAGAATTCGAAGCAATTTCCTTTTCTGAATCGGAGCGAGTTCCAAGTCAACCCACGACGCAAACGGGTTGCCCATGTCGTACAGCATTGCATCGATCTGAAGGTCGTTTGCGAGATCCGGGTCCCACTGGTCTACAAAATGGTCCACGTAGTAGAGCATCCAACCCAGAACTTCATTGATGCAATTCGCAAATCGTTCCAAGTCTCTTGTCGCATCCTCGGTCTTGTTTTTTTGCGGTACGATATTCTTCCAGTAATCGAAGGTTCTGCCCACAGGAACGGCCGGACCAAACCCGGTAAAATATGCTGAGCTAAAAGCAGAGTCTATCGCGTTGCCAGACTCGTCTTCAATCGCGGCTCCTGCTGTCAATCGGTAACGGCAATCAGGTGTCATTTCCCAATTAACCCGTAGATCGAATTGAGACGCAGGAGTTAGATCGGTCCAGCGGATCGGCGAGTATCCCGTCAACATCCAATAAGTTGAATCGCTGGATTGAAACGCCAACTTTCCGACGTCGCCTTCGACAAAACCTATGGCAGCAAGTCGCGAAGATTCGTCCACATAGGTCCATGTGGTGGGCACCGACAAGGTTGCCACATCTGATGCCGCCAACGATACCGCTGCCAGGTTTACGCCAGGCATCGGATCTACGTTGAGTCTCGCAAAAGCGTTTGCCCAATTTGCTATGTCGAGCACCGAACCAGAACCGCTGAGCATCATGTCATCGTCGAAGGTCAGCCGGATCGTGAATGGATCTGTGGCTTCTGCCGAAACAAAGCGAGGCGGAGTCAGATCAACGATTTGAAACTGGTAAAGGAACAAGATGGATTCAGGAGAGCTTATTCCTACTTCTACATTCACAACCTGTTCTGATTCGAAAAACGGTCCTCCGCTTTGTTGCGCCGCGACGTTCCAAAACACGTATGGCGATGAAGACTGATACGCGGTCAACAATCCAGTCCAAGGCGCGAACCAGGTTTCGACTCCGGCCACATAAGTCATGGCCGTTTCGCCTTCGATTGTCAGGTCAAAATCAGGAGGTACCAGACTTGCATCGGTCGGATCTCCATCCAAATCCACCAGAGTAAAAATGACTTCGGTGTCTATCGCGATGCGCGTCTCATCCGGTTGTGGATCTCGTTGGATCAGTACATACCGACCCGACGTGGATACCTCGACTCCGGCTTGATCGATACCGAGAGTGGCAAGTAATTGTTCAACCGTAATGGACACCGAGTCCTCCTACCGGATCGAAAGCGTGTTCAGCTTGAGCCGAAAACACACTTCGCAGGCTCCGTTCAGATGCCGAACCGGAGCTTTGAAATCGGTCCACCTTCTCCGCTCCTGCGGCATTATCGTTCTCTCCGCGTAAACCTCATCATTGATTAGTATTTGCATCAACCATCGGAAGTCCACAGGCGCAGGCCATTCTGTAGTCTCCCAATAGCTATCCGCAATTTGCGACTGGCTCAACGCCATCGGCAGCATCCGCATTTCATCCAAAGAACCCCAGAGTAATGGATCTCCAACTATCACGGGAGTCCCAGGTGCAGGAGCTATCGGAGATGTACCCATTACCGAAGATGGCAGATATGAAACAGGATTGTCGTCTATGTACAGCAGCAATCTATCTGCTGGAGGTAGAGAAATGTCCCAAACCAGACTGATTAACGTCCATCCGGGATTGGGTGAATCGATTACATATCCCGGAAATGCCTTGCCAACAATACCCGCTGCCGCATGACACACCGCTGGTGACCAACGGTGTCCTATCGCTCCTCTGAGAAAAAAACGAAAACCGTTGAGTGCTCCATCAATGCAATCGAAAATTACCGGATTGATCCCTGCCGAAGACAGATGCGCCACAGCATTGAAATCGATCCATATTTGAAAGGTGTAGGCATCTAAAGTAGAAGGGACCATCCATTGCGGAGTGTTGACGCCTTCCAAATAAGCCGTCCCGTCTACAGGAATGTCACGGCAGTAAGTCAGTGCTGGCGAATGCGTCTCCTGGCCTATCTCGATATTGCCGCGTCCCTCAAGGCTGAAAGCTCCCGCTACTCTATTGGCTGCTCTGCCGTCTGGCTCTCCGATGTTGTAATCAAACCACCACAGCGGGTCCAGGTCGGAAAAGCCCGGTTGAGGCTGGGCCTGGCTCATTAAAACACCAATTGTATCCATTGTTGCCGCAACCAGATCCCAATCGGTCAAATCGACAATCTGCCTGATCTCAGTGCAGTCGCCCGATTGCAGAATGGCCTTTTCGATATTGCCATCGACGCCGAGCACAAAAACATGCTCTCCGTTTGGAGCTACAAAATTCTGAGGTTTTGTTCTCCCCTGCCCTTCCGCTCGCAATCGGTCGAACCAAGTCATTATGTTATCCTGTACGCCTCCATGGCATCGAAAGCTCCGCGTCTATTAAGGCTGGCTGCCACCTGAAAAGCGAACCCGCAGTAGCCGCCCCACAACGGAGCACGATTCGTCAAAATCCGCAGCACATCATCGATCACTCCTCCGGCTGGAAATCCGGGGATGTTCTGCCAATCTGGACCGCCTGGCGTCCCAATGGGATGAGTACTCAGGTTGTTCTCAAAGCATTTCAGCAGCACATCTCCGTTCGGTTCGACAATCGCGTCGAGCCGGAGATGGTGCCACTGCCCGTCTCCCATTGCATACTGATTCGAGGACCGTGCCAGAATCGTCACGTTTTCGTCCGAGGCTACCAGGCCGGAAACCAGAGGAGCTTTAGCCAGAACAATCTCGTATGGATCTGCGTCCGACAATCCGAGAATGTAGCAGTAATCGTTCACCGATACTGGAGCGCCTTGGCCGCAAAAGAACAGCATCGGAGACATGCCCACGTTCCCTGGCGAGCTTACTCGCTTGACGCATCCACGGATCGATCCTCCGCCGTCTGGCACCGAAAGTCCTGACCCGGTCGGATTGAATCCTCCGAGGTCGACGTACTTTCCATGGGCTCCCGTGACCGTTCCGTCGAGAGAGTTGTACCCGTAGACAAAGTCGTTGGCTCCAACCGAAGGTGGCCGGTCGATTCCGCTGGTCACTCCTCGGGCCAGCGTAGCCGTGCTGAGTGATCCACCCACATCTTTCCAATCAAGCTGGCCCATCATTACCTCCTATGTTGGAAATATCTCATCAGGCCATTCCGTGTCGAGAAATTGTTCCGTATCTGCAACTCCAGAATCAAACATAGCTGGATCTAGTGTTACCTCAGACAGATCGGAAACCCAAATGGCGCTGATTCCAAACCAACCATCAAGCATGAATCTCTCAATAATCGTATCTCGCGGAATTGCGATGTCGAATATTGCTGGCAACATGCTGTTTTCAATTGCGTACTCACCAAATATAGGATCGTCGCTGATTTCAATGAGATTGGCTGACCATGAATCGAGCAGAAAACGATCCAAAGGGTCTACTCCTCCTGGGAGCACCGAATAGGCCCAGGCCGGTATACCGATTCCGGCCCATGATCCATCAGGACTAAAGGAAGCGAATCCAATGGCTCTCCTGCCGTCTCTCCACATATCCGATTTCAAAGTGGCAAACCCAAACCATACCGACATCATCGAGACACCGTCCCAACCGAACCAAATCCCTTGCTCGGAACCGTCGGTCCAAGATCCGAATTCGATACCCCTGCCGGTGAGTTCCGCCGAAGTGGCAGCGTTTAAATCGCTCACCAAACTGGCAAGATCCGCATAGGTGTTGCGCGGCAACGAAAACATTATCGGTTTGTAGATGAGTCTCCCTACCTCTGGGTCGGTCAGCAGAATTATCCTGTTCTGATTCGGCGGAATCGTCAGGGGAAATGTAAGCGCGGCGCCTCTCAACCTGCCGCCTTGCGCTGTGTCGGCTCTCCATCGCTGGCCCAGGAAAACTGACAGCGGATCGTTGTCCCAAGCTTCTTCGAAAGATTCCACGGCCAGCGGGTCATCATTGGTAGAATAGAGATGATCGTACCATCCGTCGAAGCCAGTCGGACCCGGACCAATCGTATCTTCGCATGGAGGAACCATGTTGTAGGCGTCCAGCCACGGCAACCCGTTCCAAAGCGAAAACATCTCGGTAGTGCTCTCATAATTGGGGATGCCTGGATTGAACACCTTTGCGACGATGTTGGCCAAACTGCTCATCCATTCTTGGTTTTCTCCAACCGGACTTATCGACCAGGCTATCGGAGCATATCCGGTGAGAATGTAGATTTCATTAGTATCGATTTGCCATGCTGCTCCGCCAACATCTCCCTCGGTAAAACCTGTCGCGGCCAGCCGAGTCGCTTCGTCGGTATAGGCCCAGGAGTAGCCAAGGAACCAGCCAGCCTCGAATCCCTCCCGCGCGATTCTCCATGTATCCAAATCGGCTCGGTACGCTGAAAATTCGGCCCACATTCCTTCGCCTTGGAACGATTGCCATTCCCAGTCTTCCGCTTCTCCCGGCCTGCCGGTCCCGCCAGCGATTTCGAAGTTGCCGTTTTTGAATCCATCCGTTCCTTCTTCATCAAAAGCGTGTTTAATATCCATGTCGGTACACGGCTCGTAGAAGGTAACTCCTCCAAACCAGTGACCTTCAAAACTATTGCCGAGCACCGAAATACGAGAGCCAATCGACGCCTGCCAGGTGGTCGATATGAGCAGAGCAGGAACGAGCGCTCGAGCTACGGTCACGCCATCAACCACAATACGAAGCTCGTAGTTTTCCCGGTTGATCGAATCCCCATGATTGCCAGTCCAACTGAACGCCAGATCGACAAGTCCGTCGTCGTAATCTTCGATGCTAAACGGAGCGACCAGTTCCAACCAGTCGGCGGCAATCCCATCCCAGTGTTTCAATACCAGTTCTCCGCCGTTGTCGGCCCGCCATATCAATCCGATTCCGCCTTCGGCCGGGCTGGGAGTCGCGGATATTCCGGCATAGCCAAAAGAGACAAGGACACTATCTCCTGGCCATGCGGACATATTCTTGAACTTGTACCGACCGACGTAAGTAAACGGAACCTCCGCGCCGAGAAAATCAATATCTGAAAGCACAAGCGGCAGATATTGGGTAGAGGCAGTTGTTGCGTTTATTTCTTTGCGGTCCTCGATGCCGCGCATGAACAGACTGGTGCGGTTGTTGAACAGAACTCCCCATCCGTTATCCAAGTCGTAATCTCTTAGCTTCTCCGGACCGCACTCGTGTCCTTCCGGGTAGTGTTGCAAATCCACCGCAGGTACTGTTTGCAAACTGGTCTGAAACGCAGGCGGAACGGCGATGCCCATCTCGGTAAGCCTATATATAAATTCTCTATAGGTTTGGTTGCAAAGATCCAGAACCCACGGATCGAACCGAGACACCGATATGTATCTGAACCAACTCTCTTGGAGCGCCGGAGGCTCTGGCAATGCGCCTGGAAATACTTTCGTAGCACCATGGAAAAGAGCCGGATTCAGCAGCATGTAATCTTCGAAACCGGGAGGAGCGTATGCTTGAAGGTCAGCGGTTGTGGATACGAGGTCGACCCAGCCTGGAACCGCGTCGTCCCAATACTGGATCTTTATTGTCCAAGCGGGCGGTCCACCAGTAATGAGCAGCCTGACGCGCCCAGAATCCACGCCATCCCAGGGAGTAACCACTGCCGATGTGGACACGAAAGCTCCAGTCGGATCTTCCACGCTGCCACCTCTGTATTCCCACGAGGCATCTCCAAGTCTCTTACCGTGCAGCGCATACATCAAGAAATCCGACAACTCCGTCCGGCCATCGAAAAGCATCGCTACCAAACCGGTCCATGCTCCTCGTGCGTCGGCGGAATTCCGCACCTCGGAATCGCCCCATCTCAATTCAATGTCAACGTTCAGATTGTCGACCCTGGAAGCGATCCATCCTCGGAGCGCTAGTCGGTAACCACAACAAATGTACCGATAATTCTCGCCAGCCACCGCGTCTGCTGCATCCTCTGGTTGCGGTTCTCCGTTAATAGGTTCAGCACCAAAGAACGACATATTCTCTGGCATATATTGAAACCCGGCGATCTTGGCTCCGTTCAGCGGATCTGCGCCGTCTTCAAAGTTCAACTCGGAAAGGTAATTGATGCCGCTCGCGCCCGCATACAGCACCGGCTCGATCCAGTGTCTGGCCAACAAGGGCCAGCGCGGATCGTTGCCTGAGATGACCAGTGGCCCATCGGCAGACCGCACTATCAGGTCTACGTTGACTGCCGGTCTCCAGATGTGGAAAGGTCTTGCCATCTAAATCGCTGTCCCTGTTGCTCCGTTAATTATCGTGACAGTTCCGAGTTGTGGAAACTCCCAGTTGTTGATTGCGACATCGTCTGTGATGCCGTTCAGTTCCATCGTGTGTTCCACCTTTCTCACTCCGGCTGAATCCTTTATCACATCGAACAGATCCGACCATGGTATCTCGCCAGCCGGAAGACCCTCGTCATCTTTGTAGTAATATCCGAAATCGACATTAGGATTGGGTTCTCCGCTGGCTAGCATCGGCTCGAAGTAATCTTCGAGATTGGCCAGAATAGCAGCTTTGACTGCACTGGCCACCGCTCCTTCCCGAAGCCATATCGTTGTCTCGACATTTATGGTTTTGTAGATAGGTACCAATACGGCCAATTGGAACGTCAGAGTGTGCGGATACCCGTCTGGTGGCGGCAGGGTCAGCATGTCCACAACCTGTTGGAGCAACAACGAACTCGGCGCACCTCCGGTCGTCGGCACGATGAATAACTTGCCGTGATTCTCCTCAATGGTTGAAGTCTCGTTGCTCGTCAGCATCAACGCTCGGCCAACCCCTACAACACGCTTAGCGTTGATTTCAAAATCCTCTCTCGTAACCGTCCTCGTCAACGTCCTCGCAGTCTCGGGCGCATTGACTCTGGCCGCCTCCACTTCTTCTCTCGGTGTTCCTCCTGCAGCTCTATTCGCATTCGTCGCCACCACGTAGGCTTCCCGACCAAGAGAATCGACAAATTTGCCGACAACTTTTTTCAACGAATTAGGCTCGACGTTCCCGTAAATTCCTCCGCCTGTTTTATAGCTGATGGTGCGGGTTCCAGCCGGTATCACGCCATTATGCCCGTCACCATAGAAGATGGTTGCTCTGTCGTTCTGATCCATCTGTACTCGGTAATGGCAGTCTGACGGTCCCGAATTGTAGAAAGTATCGACCCTGGCGAATATCCCCTGGGTCGGCGTTGATACTCTCTCCGAATTCCACAGAAAAGGACCAAAGGGCAAGATGTCCTGCTGATCCGCTCGATTGTTCGACGCCACCAAATACGGTGTCTGTGTAGTCGAGTTTTCCCAACCAAACGTCTTGCTGATTTCTCCCGCTCCTAGATCAAACGATACCGTGCCTTGCAATTCTCCCTTTATAGGATTGGTCACCTGTTCGGTTTGTACCGTCACTGGCGAAGCAGAAGGAGTCACTACGCCAGAGAGAGCCGTAGGGTTGGTAATAGTCAGCGTGACATCTGCTGTGGCTGCTGCCGCTGGGTCGAGAGTGTAGCCGATAAGTTTGCACAGCGCTATCATGTTGCGCCGAAGCTGGACGAATGCGATCCGGCCTTCTCTCGCATGTTGGTCTTGGTAAAACAGAAGCACATCCAAAATCCATGAATAGGATTCAACGAGAAGGTTTCCGAAGTTAGCCACGGCTTCATCGGTCCAGTCAGGGAATACCGACCTAATCAGATCGAAGGCGCGCTCGCGGATGGCGTAAAAATCCTTGTCGGTATAATCGTAGCTCTGAGGCAATATTGTTTCAGTCATTTCACTGCTCCGCGTACCGAGATCGGCAACGTCTCCAACTCTCCCATCTGTGTCGTTTTAGGCGCGAAGGAAACTATCACCTTCAGCGAATTCTCGTCCGTCTCGATGCGCACCGGACCCGTTCGCACACGACGTTCATATCTTCGCATTGGTGTGGCGGTATATTGTTCCGCCAAAGCTCTCACCATTTCGGAGTGTAGTTGGCGATGTTTTAAAGATCCAATTCTGCTGCCGCGTTCCGGGTCCCATGGCAGCTCTCCCGGATCGTTCGGCGATGCGCCGATGAGCCCAATCAATTCCTCGATGTCCGATTTCAGCAGTCGCATACCTTCGGCATTGGCAAAATCCCCCTTGCCGTCCCTCTGGAACGGACACACTATCCCTTGACCGAATTGTGTTTGTTTCGCCATCTTTCCTATCTTAGCACTGCTGCTTCCCTAATGCCAGTGTGAGAGCCAGGTCTGGATCGGGAATCGCATCAGCTATCGCCTCCAAAATATCTGCCAATGAAGTCAACAAATCCACCACCACCGCTATGCCGTCAGCGATGTTGTCGCTCACCAGCGATCCAAAACACGGTATCTCTTCTCCGCCAAACAACCCGATAAAAATATTGAGCAAAAGGATGATTCTGCCTATACCCTTAAGAGCTTCTGCCGTTGAAAGAATCGAGCCATTCATCGTGTCCTGGGCGCAGACCAGAAATCCGTTCATCTTGACATCGTTGAGATTCGCTGCTCGGTCTATCATGTCGGCAATACGTTGGAGTTCGCTCTGGATGTAGAGAAAATCTGCTGCAATCGCTCGGAGTAAAAAGGCCAGATTGCGAAGCGCCGCGATAATCATCTTGGGTATGGACAACTGAGGTATCAGCTTGAGCATCTGATCGACCAACTCGGCCAGCGCCGGAATGCATTGTAACAATTCGCTAGGATCGAGTGTCACAATCGTCTGCGGTATCGCCTGGACACAGCGGTACACAGCGAGCACGGTATCGAGTATGTTGAACAGCGGCACCAACGGAGCCATCGCCGGTCCTATTTGAGAAAAGAAATTCAGCGATATGTCTGCCCCGTGAGGTATCTGATCTATCGCATCCCAAACATAGGACAGGCACAACCCTCCTGGTAAACATATCTCGTCCAACGTCGGGATGTTGGGGAGGTTGAAGCACAGTTCTTCTGGAGGGAATGCCATTATCGTATCGGCCTGGAAGCAGGCATCACCTTTCTGTGGCGTATCTGCACATCGCCGTCGCTATCAATATCCGTCAGCGCTCCCGATTCGATCTGTGCCGCCGAATCACCGTGCATTTGAGCTGAATTTTCACTCAGTCGGAACCACGCCGTATCAGTCTCGCTGCCGTCTTTCAATGTTGCGACCTGCTTCACCAACAGGCTCGGCTTCAATCCCGTCTCCTCGTTCTCGCGTAAATCGATCACGATTCGAAACGGCCCATATCCGCCTACGATCACATCCGGCGATTCGTGTTCCGGAAACATCTCCCGCTCGCCATCTTTGGTCCCGTAATCGGCTGGCTCGTAAACCGGTCTTTCGAGATCGCCGTTGATGAACTGTACATAGACATCCGCTCCTTTGGGCGGAACGCGCACGAATCCCCACAGTGCCGATCCTCCTCCTTTGGGTTTGGCCCAGGCGGATTTCTCGTCGATCAATCCAGGGATCTGAACTCGAACCCGGCCATCTCCATCTGGGTCTTCCCGGTCTATTACCGTACCCATATAGAGTCCGTAATGCGGATCGCCCTGAAAATCGTCGCCTTCGAAACCAGAGTTCTTCATCACATTGCCGAATCCGGTGACGACGATTGGCCGCCACCTTGGTACAGGTTTTCTAAAGTCTTGTCGTTCAAGGCCAATATCTCTTCCGGCGACAGCATCGCCAGAGGTCCGGAATATGCTCCTGTAGTGTCTACAAAGGTGTATGCTGGCACGACATTACCGGCAGGATCGGTTGTCAATGTAACGGTTTTGGCAAGCGTCTGTTTTTCCTTGACCATGGTGTCGTCTTCGCTTGGAACAACAGCAGGATTCTTGGCTTCTTTGTTCCCTTTGCGAACCACTTTGGAAGTCTTGACCCGGTTGATGGCGTCCTTGCGACACTTCAAACCGATGGTCCACTTGCCTCCTGCAATGGTGTGCTCCGCCTCGTTGATGTAGTAGAGGCCATCTAGTGTTTCGGAAATACCGGCAAAACCCACGAGGAGCTTCGCGCCGACCCTGGAATCGCCTATGATCGGCACTGCCATTTTGTACCGTCCATTTGCGGTTTCATAGTACCTGGCATTGGCCTCGGTTTGGGCCTCCTCTCGGGTCATAACGCCTCCGTATCTAACGTCTTCCCGCGTCATCCTCCCGGCGCGTCTACCCTGCCCAGAGTCATCGGGATTCCCCATCTCTGTCTCTTCGCCCAGGCTATCGATCTCGGTGTCGTCTGGACCTCCTAGCGCTTCTCCCCACTCTTTCGTTTTTGGGTCTCGATACGTGACCTTTACCCTGGAAATGCCCCTGGTCATGTTGATGTCGAAACTTGGAGGAGCCAGAATGTCTCCTCGCCCTTCGTCTTGCCTATAAATGAACCAGCGTACCGGCTCCGTTTTCAGATTACGAGCGTGCCAATGAATGCCAGTAGCGTCTTCGTAAAACACAAATCCGTTCTTCCGGGCCAACCTGTTGAGCATTCGCGCATCGGTCACATGAGATTGGGTCACGTCCGTTCTGACCGAGGTTTCTTCAATCCACTGATAAGTTCCGGTATAACCGTATTCCTCGACCACCATGCGTACAAATTCAGAGTGTGTGACGTTCTCCGCGAACCTGGATACTTTGGCGCGGTCCATCAGCGAGAGTCGGCAGTGGGCCGATACCGTTACCTTGTCTCCTCCGCGCACCGACTGGACGATAAATCTGCGAGGCGTCACCATGTCTCCTGGCCATCCCCAGGTGACTAACAGTTTCTGCCCCTTGGCGAACACGGGCGAATCGATCATCTGAAAATCGTCGTTGCGGAACAGGAGTTCAAGCCGGTCCTTGCCACGGTCCCTGTCTATCACCTTCATGGAGAGCATACGAGTCTGAAGATATTCGACCATCTGCAAATAATCGCCGTAGTAGGTGTCATCGCCTTCATCGAAGTCGATAAGCTGAATGATGACCTGTGCACTCCCATACGGCATGCCGACTCCTAGTGATGATACCGTCTATTCTCTCTGTTAAAAACGTAGTTCCTTATAATCCGTTCGCTCGGTATCGCTATCGAAGTCCCTGGTTCGATCCGGATGGTAGGGTCGACAACCGGCTCCGGCTGATATTCACAAAGCAACCACCAAAGCAAAGATCGATTGGAGAATGACGGAAAAAACTTCCACGCCAAACCCCACCAAGTTTCGCCTTCTTTGGCCACATAAAACCTGTTGTCGGATTCATCTCTGAACCTGAATGGTTCTCGCTCGTCGAGATACTTGGTTCCGTCTCCCGTGTCGAGGACGGTGCAATATCGATACCGGCTGTATTCATACATAGACATTAAAGTCCCCACGTTCTAAACATCCCGTTCATCAGCACATCCTCCATGGTGATGCGGCCCATAGGCGCTTCCCGGAACGTCACCGGAAGTCTCAATGCTACTATATTGCCATCGATGTCTGATTGCTCATGGATCTCTCCGAGACTTTTGAGCTTGGCTCGAACTGTAACGATGCCAGGCAGGCAAAGAATACACGGCGGTTGTTGTGCTGTTATCACCCCAGACTGCGAGTAGCCGGGATAGAGAAGCGATTGGAGAAACCTGCGTTGTTTCTCGATCTCCTCCGACATCATATTCAGTTGAGATTTTTGCCCCTCTGACTCTTTGGGCTTGCTCATCTCTTTTATCATCATCAGCGCGTTGTAATATAGCTCAAATGAAATTGTCGCGTTGGTTGTGTTCTTGTAGCTCTCATAAGCGTGCGACATGCCCATGACGTCCATAGTTTCGTCATTGACCGAGGTGTCCACGTTTATTTGAGGAGGTCGAAACGGAAAGGTAATCATGTCGGGATAATCAGGATTACCGTTCTCTTCGAGGAACAGGTTTTTCACATATCCTCGCACCACCTTACTGGGACGCTGTGATGCGCTCGCTCCCAGATTCGTTTCGGGTGTTATAGCCGGATCTCCCATTTAATCTCCTAGAACGCTGGCACGGCTGCGGTGTCGTCCAGCGAATCTTCTCCCGTCATGCTCGGTTGCCGACCCACGACTTGCGCCAGCTTGTCTCCGTCCACGTTTATTGTCACGGGTTGACCACTCATCTTTTCCAACTGCTTCGTTATGGACTGAAGCTCGGACAGGAACTGCTGTTGCATACCTTGTGAGGCCTCGGAGAACGGCAGATTCCCTTCGGCAGCAGTTCCCTTGTTTCTGGCTCTGAAATCTTCAGCAGATGTGTTTATCCAATCCTCAATGGATCGTTTCCGCGCCTCCAGATCTCCAATCTGCACGGATTCTCGAGGACGGTTCATACCCTTGCGTCGCTCTCGTGTTGCCGCGTCAGCAAGATCAGATTCCCGTTGCGCATCCCGTTCCGCTTTGTTCGCATATACGTCTGCCAGATCGGTCGCGGCTCCCGCTGTGAAAGAGAAAGCGTTTTCGGGACTCAGCGAGTCCTTAAAGTAGTCCAATGTGTCCTGAAATTCTTTCTTTGTCCCCGTCAATCCAGACCACACTATATCTATTGGTGCCGATAAGACGTTGCGTATCAAATCCACTCCTTCGAATATCGCCGCGAGTAGCATCTTCACCGTGTAGTAGACGCTGTCCAAAACGGTTTTCGTATCGGCGAGGAAGTAGTAGAGTTGCCTGAAAGCGTCAACAAAAGTGGCCACGCCTCCTCTGAGATCCTCTGCTGTTAGGTTGCCAATAAATGTGGCGAAATCAGATCCAAATTGAATCAGATTTTCCATCACCGATGCCGCTGTCTCGCCAAGTCGCGCCAGTTCCGATCCTGCCGCTGCGCCTTTCTCTTTCCATTGGTTCAACAGGTCGGAAGAATTCTGTGCATCGCCTCCGGTGAAAACAGAAATGATGCTTTCCAGTTTATCTTTGAATCGACCGAATGCCGACGACTCCGACAAGGCGGCAATGCCCGACTCAAATCCCGATTTCAAACCGGTCCAAAACGATTTGAGTCGTTCGATCCACCGTTCAAAACTCTTCAGAAACTTCACGATGCCTTGGTTCTCGGCCTTGTCCAGATTCTTTTGAAGGTCTTCCGAGAACGCCTCTCCGGTCAGTATCGACATGGCTCCCGAAGCCGCCAACCGGACCTTCTCCATGATGACCGAAATGTCCATGCCCTTGTCGCCAAACACCTTCATGGATTTGAACAGAGCCGTAAAACCGATTCCCATCCCTGACAGAAGCATGACAATAGGAGTGCCGATGAGCAGAAGTTTCCCTATCGACACAACGAGGCCGATTATCGATCCGCCGAGCATCCCTATCGCTCCGCTGACGAGCATGAGTCCGCCTCCTGCCACAAGTAATCCTCCTATGGCGACAACGAATTTGAACACGGTCTGCTTCGCTTCCGGTGACATCGATTGCACGAACGCGGTTATGGATGTCAGCAATTCGTATAGGACTTTAACTGCCGGTTTCAGGCTCTTTGTGAAATCTTCTCCCAACAGTGTTAGCAGGGTTTGCCAAGCCGCTCCGATGAGTTGTTTCTGTCCGCCATAGGTGTCTGCCAAGGCATCACGGAATTGCTGCGCCACATGCGTAGAAGTGCTGAGCACTTCACCCAGGTTCTGCACACCAAGAGCCGCTTTGAGCGACGCGGTTTGCTGCTTGTCCAAAACATCGCCGTTTTGAGACATGCTATATCTCATAGCGTTGACGGCATCTATCCCCTTCAGCGTGATCTCCCTGTTCTTCGACATTACTTTGAAGGACGCTTCGGATACCGCATTATAAGCACCGACCCCTCGGAATCCAAAAACTACAGTTCTGATTCGCATCCGTTCCTGGTCGCTCAAATCCTTTGTCTTAACGGCCAGCTCGGCCATGATACTCAGAGCGCTGCGCATCTTTTTGGTATGCGGATCAAATACGGAGATCCCCAACTTTTGCATCTCGGCTTGACCCTGCTGATCCGTGGCCAGATTGCGGTACGCTTCCGCGAGCGCCATCGTGGCTTTCTCCGCCCCGATGTTTCTGTTTCGCATCAATCCCATATTGACGAGAATATCCGAGAAGGTTTGGTTGTAGTCTTTGGCAGTCACGGAAAGTTTGCTTATCGATCCTTCGAAATCTCGCGCCTGATATTCGGACATCTGCGTGATACGCAGCAGTTGATCCGTTACTGTTCCCGCCTGGCTCATCTCCTGGTTCATGCCATCTATTGCATCGGCAAGAACGTCTGCCGATTGAGCCAATCCGAGTTGACCCATGGAACCTGTCGTGAGATCGAGCGCGGCTCTTAACGCAATTTGCGAATCAGTTGCCCTGACTCCATTCTCCACAAGGACTCGCAGCCCTTCTATCGCTTGGTCAGGAGAAAACTCTGTGCCTATCGTGGCGGCAATGGTGGCGTCGTGGTACTTCTTCAGATCCACAGCGGTAGCTCTGCTGATTAGTCCCACGCCGATTAAACCTTTTTTGAAACTACCCGCTGCTTCGGAGGCTTGTTCTGCCAAATGGATTATTCCCAGACCTGCATGGAGCGCACCGAAACCAATCGCTGTGGCGCTGAGAGAGGCGTTGAGTCCTCCGGCCATATTACCGGCTTTGTCTTTCAACCAGGCAAAACCGGCACCGACTTTTTTAATGACTGGTGTTGCAGCATCAGATGCCCTCAGAACAAATCCGGCTCCCATCTCGTTCAGCATCAGTGCCTGCCTTTGAACGCGCCTTTCACTTCGCGCGTTCTCTCCTCTACCGCCTTCTCGAGCAAGTCTACCGCCTCATACATGCCGAGGTTCAACGTATCCATGTAACCGATTTGGAGTCCTGCGCCGAACAAAGGTAGCCATGCCAGATTGAATCTCAATGTCCTAATGTCCTCCTCGCTCAATCCTCCGATTGGGGCGCACCACTCCGAATCTCCTTCCTCTTCGCCTGCGCTCTGCCAGGCGAGAAAATTCCGTCGAAAGGGAGGTCGATTGCGAACACGTTTCGGCACAGAGAACGGGGACATTCGATCTCCACCTCTGTGTCTATACCGCAGTCCGCCTCCACAAATGCGGCACGAAGATCCTCGGCTTCGTCGCTCGTCAATCCTTCGTGCGGTCCTTTGCCGAGCCCGTCGAGCCAATTCATCAGGTCTTTGGAATCTATCCCGTCCACCTTTGCGATGCGCGTCCTCAAGCTACACGCCATCTCACGGCCTGGAAATTGCCGCTCCAACTTCTCTTGGAACTCGGCGTCCTTCACCATCTGAAGATTGAAATGGACCATCTGGCCTGCGATCTCGACGCTCATTGGCTTGCCTGCAAGAAACGCATCGAACGAAGGCTTAGGTATCGTCTTCAGAGCGAGATCGGTATCCAGATTGACCGCCCAAGTGAACTTATGGTTGCAGACTCGGCTGGGGCATTTGATGTTGATGTCATATTGCGCACCTTCTCTATATGACAACTTACGGAGTCCCAGCATGGCGGCCAGCATGTCTCCGGCCAGCATGTCTTTCCACTTGATCTCGCCTCCTATCGCGGCCCAGGAATACGGTCCTGTCTCAACGAAACCCTCGCTGCACATCGATACGATCTCCACCAGTACCTTGTCCTGCGCGGCCCTGCGCGAGCGCGATGCCGATGCCAGATGATTCTCTTCCTTCACCATGAGTTGCCTCATGGCTACGATTGCTCCGGACGGTAATGGGATATTCTGACGCCTCATGGAATCCTCCTTGCCTATTCTGTTTCAATCCCTCGCGGGACCGACCGGCAGGAATGCGGTTATCGCACCCTGCCGATCATTGCCTATGCCCAAGCCGCTAAGCGGCATTCGATTATGACGGAACCTGCTCGAAATAATCGAACTTCACGATCACCGATTCTACCCGGACTTCGTCCGCGTTGTTGTCCCAGTCGCCTGCCGAGAACTTGCGGCAGTAGCACTTAAAGCAACGGAACCGCTTCAACTCCTCGCCTGCGCGGTCGAGTTGAACGATGTCCATGGTGCGGAACAGGTCAGGCGGAACCATGCCTGTCCCGGCTGCCGCGTCGTATGTATCGCGGAACCAGTTGTAGAGGTCGTAATCGTTACACGCTCCTCTGACTAGCGTTGCCTCGGTGAAGGTGACTCTACCCGGAGCGTTGTGCGGGTGGAGCCTCCCTCCCTCGTTGTATTCGATATTGGCGGCCTCGGCAGCGATCTCGCTACAGCTTTGGAACGCGGCACGAGCCACGCCATCTATCTCCACGACGAAGGAGAACTTCTTATCCCAATTGGTAGGTGTTCCCATCGTTTCCTCCTTCTACGCTGCCAGGCTCTCCTCGAGTGCCCTGGTGTCTTGGGTGATGAGCAGGATGATCCAGTCGGTCGGTTTGTTGGTCGCAAGCCCGACCCTGATAGTCATGATCCCTGCAAATTCGTTTGCTACTGGATTCAAATTGTCGCTGACGTCTACGAAAAACGCTGTCTCCGGATTCGTCGACCTGAACGCTCCTTTCCCCATCTCTCCGACAAGGAACTGCTTTATGGAGCGACCTGCGCGTTGCCTGTTGGTCCGGTTGTTGAACCGGTGCCGGAAGATTTGGAGTCCTTCCTTCAGCGACTCCGCGATGAATATCACTCCGCGTCTCTCGCCGATGGACGGGAAATTGCCCGTCGACTTCAGGGTCCGGCTGCCGTCGATGTACCACAGTCCGCCTGTGGTTTTGTTGAACGGATTGATCCGGTACGGGTAGACGTAATCGCGCGTCTTCTCATCCAGGACTTCGTGTTGGGACTTGCCTCCTGGATCGTCTTCGACGCCCATCATTCCCCGAATGACTCCCCATCCCTCGCCATAACCAGCAGGCGCTTCGTACACTCCGCCGAGCTTCTGGTCGTTCGCCGCGCACTTGCCAGCGATCCAGCCGGACGGAGGAACAGTGATGGTGTCAACGTCGCCGTACACTTCCGGAGCCGGATTCGCCACTTTGATTCTCGGCCAGTGAATCGCTGCAAATTCCGAATATTCAAAAATACCGTACCCGGTCAGCGTGGAAACGATGTTCGTCTTGTTCAGACCTGCGGCACAGTCGAGGAAGCAGAACATGGAACCGTTCCTGTCGAGTTCCGCGTAGTCCATCATGCCTTTATAAATCGCCTCGGTCGACATGCCCGGAACTATCAAGATTCTGCCTGTGTTGATTCGGTCGAAGGTGTAGAGTCCGGTAGGGCCAGCCACGTTGCCTATGTAGTCAGAATCCGCTATGCCCGCGAGTCCGTCTCCGCCACCAGTCATGTTGGCACTGACTACGTTCACGGGACGTTTGTTGAGCAATGGAGTCAAGCCTGCGTCGACTACCGCGATCAATCTCGATCCCAGGTTTTCGTTGTTTACCAACGACTCCACATAGTTTGCGCTGGTTTCATCCATGTTGAGATTGGGCCATGTTTCCTTGACGATTCCGCTGTCCAGCACTTTCAAGTTGAAACTCTCAGCCTGGCCATTTGTTGCCGCTTCGATTGCGATTTTGAGATCGTCGGAATAGGTTCCGGGGTACTTGCCGTAGCAAGTCAGTGTCGTCTCGGCTACTGCGTCTTCGCCGATGTGCTCATCGTTGTCGAAGCCAAAATCGTAATCCGACGTACCGAGCACTTGCACCATATAGGCTGCCCCTGGCGTATTGTACCGCATCGTGAGTTGATTGCTGGCGACGGTCACTCCCAAATCCACGCCCAGTGCCTCTATCAAAACTTCCATTTCGAGCGCAGTTACACTGCGTATGTTGCCAACCTC